>ENA-OWPB01000453-OWPB01000453.1-human-gut-metagenome-genome-assembly--contig:-NODE-453-length-53099-cov-5.907511_pt1 | contig 53099 bp, 48 predicted proteins | sample MGYA00248260_ERZ651838 | MGnify/ENA primary metagenome ERZ651838 (study PRJEB26924, sample SAMEA4378304) | human gut metagenome | biome: human gut; feature: human-associated habitat; material: faeces... | reverse complement strand
TCAATAAAAATAGGTTCATAGATTAGATTGGAAGGGAGGACGAAGTGATTTCGTCTTCCCTTTTTTGTCATTCAGGCTGCGCGTTACATCGCCGATCCGCCGATAGCGCCAAGGATGGCACTGGCCACGGCAATGATTACATTAAGCAAGGTGTTCCAAACAGTTTTGTTCATAGGCATTGATGTTTTAAAAGTTAAATTACTGAGGGGCAGTCCGTCCCCATATAGAGCGACCAACCTTCTTTTATCTGGCTCATAATGGGCTTCACCCCACATTCCACCCGGCTCATAGCCGCTACCAACGGTGCCATGTGCGAAGGGTCGTACGGGTTGAGGCATTTGTCCGGCGGGAAGCCGGTCAGCACACATACTTTCCGGACGTAGTTTTCCGTGTCGTTACCGTCCTCGGGCGGTGCCCATCGGGCAATGATGTCGCGGACCGTGCGTAAACCATATTTATGGCAATAGGTGCGCAACACGATGAAGGCCGCGCGGTAGCCCCAGGGCATGCTCCTGAACGTAAAGAACTCCGGGTCGGGCTGTCGTTCGGCCAGTCCTTGTCACAGGTCTGCCGTGCGTCGGATATTGAGAGGGTTGCAGTTGCGCAACCCTCTTTGCTTGTTCAGCTTTTCCATTTCCTTCCGGAATTAGATGTCGCCTTCTTCCTCGCTGTCCTCCTCTTCAGGCAAGAAGTCCACCCGTTCGAGCGTGAAAGCCTTGTTGTCGAGCGACATGGCTTTTTTGAGCTTGGTGTTGGGCGTGAAGCAGACGCGGAGCTTGGTGATGTAGGCCGGGTCATATTTTTCGGCCGTGTCGCTACCCAATCCGTTGGCCACGGTATGGAAACTGCCGATGTCGCCCAGATGGACACGTTTGCCTTCCTGCAGGGCATAGATGATTTGTTCCTGCAAGGCCGACAGAACGGCCAAACAGTCGTGCCGCGTGACGGTACAGGTACCGCTGATGCGTGTGGCAATCTCCTCGATTCCGATTTTGGAGAGGTTGACGATGAAACCGTAATAGTTGCCCGGTGCTTCCGGGTTGCGCGGGTCTTTGCGTTCGATGACTTTGTAGTTCATAATGTTTTTGTTTTTAAAAGTTTGTTTTTTGATTTTGTAACTCTCTTGTCGTCCGGATGACAATGCAAAGGTATGTCGGCCCGGCGGAAGGGGTGTGCATTATTGCACATTCGTGCACGTTTCTGCCGTTTTCTGCGCAAAAATGTGCATTTCTGCCTGTTTTATAGTGGCTTTCCTCTTTCGTTACCTACATGTTGCGGTTCGAGTCGTACGGCCATTCGCGGAAATCGTCGTCCGTCTCTTCCGGCTTGCCGAGGATGTCGATGACCATTTCGTATTGCCGGGGCGTGAAGCTCCGTTGCCTGATGCCGAAGTGCAGTGCCGTGAGGCGTGCCCACAGGTCGCGTTCGGCCCGTAATACTTTGAACAGCCTCCGTCGTGCGTTCCGTTCGGTGGAGTCGGGAAAATACAAAGTTGCCAGTCTCGTCACGTCGTACAAATTCTTTTTCATAATACATTTCTATTTGTTAGTTAATAAAATGGTTATAAAATCCGGCCTGGGAGGCCGGATGTATTTCATGTTTCCGGTTAATGTGGCACTTGCCCGTACGCAGGGCTGAATTTTAAATATTCCTTTTTATTTGCTTGTGTTGTATGAATTTCGTAATTTTGGACGATTTTTTACGGATGGGATATGGAAAATAAATTGTTCCGTTTTACGGATATATTCAAGGAAACCTTGTGGGGAGGACACCGTATACTCCCGTTCAAGGGGTTGAAAGCCGATGAACGGCTGATAGGTGAGAGTTGGGAACTGTCCGGCATTCCGGGCAATGAATCGGTTGTGGCAGGCGGTGCGTACGACGGGATGACCCTTACGCAGTTGGCCGAGAAGGGCGGAAGCGCTTTGTTGGGCGAGGAGAACTTCAAACGTTTCGGTACACGTTTTCCCTTGCTTATCAAATTTATCGATGCGGCCCAGCCCCTTTCCGTGCAGGTGCATCCGGATGACGAGTTGGCGCAGCGTCGCCACGGCTGTCCGGGCAAGACGGAGATGTGGTATGTGGTGGACGGAGCACCGGGAGCTTATCTGTTGGATGGGTTCAGCCGGCAGGTGACAGCGGACGAATATGCGGCGCGCGTGGCCGACCAGACTCTGCCCGAAGTGCTCCGGCGTTATGACGTGCGTCCGGGCGACGTATATTATTTGCCGGCCGGGCGGGTACATAGTATCGGTACGGGTTGTTTTATCTGCGAGATACAGCAAAGCAGCGACGTGACCTATCGGATTTATGATTTCGGACGAGTAGACAGCGAAGGGCGGCCGCGCCAGCTCCATGTGGAAGAAGCCAAGGAGGCGATAGACTACACCGTGACGGAGCCGGAGACGCGTCGCGAAATAGAGGCCAATGTGCCGGCCGAACTGGTAAGGAGTCCGTTTTTCACGACCAGTGCTTACCGGTTGACCGAGCCGATGACGTGCGATTACGCCGATTTGGACAGTTTTGTCATTTTGATTTGTACGAAAGGAGCTTGCCGGGTGTCCTGCGGTGAAGAAGAAGTGAAGCTCACTGCCGGGCATACGCTTTTGGTGTCGGCCGAAGCGGAGAATGTGACGCTTGTGCCTGAAGGCGAGGCTACGATATTGGAATCATACGTGTAATTCAAAACCATTTCTATCTTATATGAATAAAATCAGCATGAAAATTTTCACAGTGTGGGCCGTGGCCGCCATGTGGTTCGCCACATCTTGTACCTCTTATAAGACCGTACCTTATATGATCAACAGTGCGGAGGTCGACCTCGATTCGAGTGCCGTACTTTATGAGGCGCGTGTCATGCCTAAGGACGAACTGACTATCACGGTGAATTGTCCGGAAGACGCCGAAGCGGTCATCCCTTTTAACCTGACGGCTACACCGGCTGTGGGACAGGGACGTGGGACGTTGACCTCGCAGCCTACTTTGCAGACTTTTCTGGTGACGAACGAAGGTACCATCAACTATCCGGTTCTCGGCACATTGAAAGTGGGAGGGATGACGGTGAACCAGGTGGAAGACTTGATTGCTTCCAAAATCGAGGGTACTTATCTGAAGACCCGGCCGGTGGTGACGGTACGTTTGAGCAATTATAAGATCTCGGTGTTGGGCGAAGTGACCAGCCCGGGTACTTACACCGTGCCTTCCGAGAAGGTTTCGATTTACGGGGCTTTGGCCTTGGCTAAGGATATGACCGTTTACGGACGTCGCGACAATGTGAAACTCATCCGTGAGGACGCTACGGGAAAGAAGACGATTCACGAGTTGGACCTGAACGATGCCAATATCATCAAGTCGCCATATTTTTACTTGCAGCAGAACGACGTGCTGTACGTGACGCCCAACAAGACGAAGGCCAAGAACTCAGATATCGGTTCGAGCACGAGCTATTGGGTAAGCTCTATCAGTATCCTGGTGTCTATCGCTTCGTTGGTGACCAATATTTTGCGATAGCCTTACGTAGGGATAAAATCCGGACACCCTAAAGTCCGTTTTTTAATCGGTGCAGAACCGTAAATCAATCTGCGCCAAACGGAAAATCGTTCGCCTGAGATTGATTTTCCGTTTGGCGCAGATTGATTTTTCTTTTTAAGCAGGTTGCTTACCTGTTTGTTATCAGGCATTTCCATTTCTTGTTTTTTTTGATTTTTCGTATGCTGGTACTTGATTTTTTTATAACTTTGCAGCATTCACATTAAACACTATAACATTATTTGAATTATCATGAGAAAAGTAGCATTGATTACCGGTATTACGGGTCAGGACGGTTCCTATCTGGCCGAGTTTTTGGTTGAAAAAGGATATGAGGTGCATGGTATCATGCGCCGTTCCTCTTCTTTCAATACCGCACGTATCGAGCATTTGTATTTGGACGAATGGGTGCGCGACATGAAGAAGAGCCGTCTGGTGAACCTGCATTGGGGCGACATGACGGACAGCAGTTCGCTGATTCGGATTATCAGCGACATCCATCCCACGGAAATCTATAACCTGGCTGCACAGAGCCACGTGAAAGTGTCGTTCGACGTGCCGGAATACACGGCCGAGGCTGATGCCGTGGGCACGCTCCGCCTCTTGGAGGCCGTGCGTATCTGCGGGTTGGAGAAGACTTGCCGCATTTATCAGGCTTCCACGTCCGAACTGTTCGGCAAGGTGCAGGAAGTGCCGCAACGGGAGACCACGCCTTTCTATCCGCGTTCGCCCTACGGCGTGGCCAAGCAATACGGTTTCTGGATAACGAAAAACTATCGTGAGAGCTACGGCATGTTTGCCGTGAACGGAATCTTGTTCAATCACGAGAGCGAACGCCGTGGCGAGACTTTCGTGACGCGTAAGATTACGTTGGCGGCCGCCCGTATCGTACAGGGTTTCCAGGACAAACTGTATTTGGGTAATCTGGATGCGCGCCGCGACTGGGGGTATGCCAAAGATTATGTGGAGTGCATGTGGCTGATTTTGCAGCATGAGACGCCGGAAGATTTCGTCATCGCCACGGGCGAAATGCACACTGTGCGCGAGTTCTGTACGCTGGCGTTCCAGAACTTGGGCGTGGAACTGAAGTGGGAAGGCAGCGGCGTGGACGAAAAAGGTATCGACGCGGCTACGGGCAATGTGCTCGTGGAAGTCGATCCGAAATATTTCCGTCCGTGCGAGGTGGAACAGCTCCTCGGCGACCCGACGAAGGCCAAGACCCTTTTGGGCTGGAATCCCACGAAGACGACATTTCCCGAACTGGTGCGCATCATGGTGGAGCATGACATGAAATTCGTGAAGAAACTGCACCTGAAAGCCCAGTTGGATAAAGAATAAGACGGCTATGTTGGATAAGAATGCTAAGATATATGTGGCGGGACATCACGGATTGGTGGGTTCCGCCATTTGGAATAACCTGATGCAGCGGGGGTACACGAATCTGGTAGGCCGTTCGCACCGGGAATTGGATTTGTTGGACGGCGCGGCTGTGAAGGCTTTTTTCGACGAAGAACAGCCGGACGCCGTGGTGTTGGCTGCCGCCCACGTGGGAGGCATCATGGCCAATTTGCAGTATCGTGCGGATTTCATCTACCAGAACTTGCAGATACAGCAGAACGTCATCGGCGAGAGTTTCCGCCACGGGGTGAAGAAGTTGCTCTTTTTGGGCAGCACGTGCATTTATCCGCGCGAGGCTCCGCAGCCGATGAAAGAAGAGGTGTTGCTCACGTCTCCGTTGGAATATACCAACGAGCCGTATGCCATCGCCAAGATAGCGGGGCTGAAGATGTGCGAGAGTTTCAACCTGCAATACGGTACGAACTACATCGCCGTGATGCCGACAAACCTTTACGGGCCGAACGACAATTTCCATTTGGAGAACAGCCATGTGTTACCGGCCATGATTCGTAAGATTCATTTGGCCAAGTGCCTGAACGAAGGGGACTGGGAGGCTGTGCGCAAGGATATCGGTCTGCGTCCCGTGAGCGTGGTGTGCGATGGTGTGAAGCGGGTGGTGGACGCCGCTTCTGCCGAAGCGGACATCCTCGACGTGCTGGCGCATTACGGCATCACGCCGGAGGCCGTGACGTTGTGGGGTACCGGCAAACCGTTGCGCGAGTTCCTTTGGAGCGAAGAGATGGCGGATGCCAGCGTGCACGTGCTGTTGAACGTGGATTTCAAGGACACGTATGCGCCGGGCGAACGGGACATCCGCAACTGCCACATCAACGTGGGGACGGGCAAGGAACTGACCATCCGAGAAGTGGCTGAGAAGATTATGGCTGAAATCGGTTTCAAGGGTGAATTGCGTTGGGATGCCTCCAAACCGGACGGTACGATGCGCAAGCTGACGGACGTGACGAAGCTCCACCGTCTCGGTTGGCACCACACGGTGGAGATAGACGAAGGGGTGCACCGTTTGTATGAATGGTATCTGAAAGGCATCTGTATCAATCATCAGGGACACTAATATATATAATAAGGTATAGGATATGAAAAAGTTGTTGTCGCTTCCGCCGAATTTGGTGGCATGCTTCCATGAGATAGAGCGGGCCGACCGGAAAGAGTGGTTTTGTACGTCGGATCCCATCGGGCATAAGTTAGGTTCGGGGGGAGGAACGGCATGGCTGTTGCAGGCCTGCAAGGCGTCCGAGACGGACGAAGGAGAAACATTTGCGGCGTGGCTGTCGCGTGAGAAACGCATCCTGCTGCATGCCGGAGGGCAGAGCCGGCGTTTGCCGGCCTACGCGCCTTCGGGGAAAATACTGACTCCGGTACCGGTGTTCCGGTGGAAGCGGGGACAACGCTTGGACCAGAATCTGTTGTCGCTGCAATTACCCCTTTACGAGCAGATTATGGAGCGTGCGCCGCAGTCGTTGCATACGTTGATAGCCAGTGGCGACGTGTATATCCGTACCGACCGGCCTTTGCAGGACATCCCCGAGGCCGACGTGGTGTGCTACGGGCTGTGGGTAGACCCGAGCCTGGCTCAAAACCATGGGGTATTCGTATCGGACCGCCGGTCGCCGGAGAAGTTGGCTTTCATGTTGCAGAAACCCAGTGTGGCCGAGTTGGGCGCACTGATGAGCAAGCATTTGTTCCTGATGGACATCGGGATTTGGTTGCTGAGCGACCGGGCGGTAGAACTGATGGTGAAGCGTTCTTATCGTGACGGCCGGTTGTCTTTTTACGACATGTACTCTGAGTTCGGCCTGGCATTGGGCGACCGTCCTACGCTGGACGATCCGGAACTGAACAGCCTGACGGTGGCCATCTTGCCTTTGGAAGGCGGGAACTTTTACCATTACGGGACGAGCCGTGAGATGATTTCTTCCACGCTGGCCGTGCAGAACATCGTGACGGATCAACGGGAAATCATGCACCGTAAGGCTAAACCCCATCCGGCCATGTTCGTGCAGAATGCCGAAGTGGAAGTGAAGTTGGAGGCCGCGAACTCGGAACTTTGGATAGAGAACAGCTTCGTGGGGCGCGACTGGACATTGGCGTGCCGCAACATCATTACGGGGGTGCCTGAAAACCGTTGGCCGCTGAAGTTGGCCGATGGTTTGTGCATCGACGTGGTGCCGGTAGGCGAGGAGGCTTTTGCCGCCCGTCCTTACGGTTTTAACGATGCCTTCAAGGGTAGCCTGTCGGATGGGGCGGTCTTGTATCAGGGCATGCCCGTGACGGAGTGGCTGGCCGGGCACGGCCTGAAACCGGAAGACATAGAAGAAAACCATGATTTGCAGGCGGCCCGTTTGTTTCCTTTGTGCGACAATGTGGAGGATTTGGGACGGGCGATGCGTTGGATGACCACCGAACCGGAACTGGAAGAAGGACGGAAGGTATGGCGGTCGGCCCGTAAGATGTCGGCCGACGAACTGTCGGCGTATGCCAATCTGCATCGCCTGACGTGCCAACGTGAGGTGTTCCGGACGAGGAATCTGCCTTTGTTGGCTGCCCATTATGAGCGCAGCGTGTTCTATCAGTTAAATCTGGACGAAGTGGCTCGCGGTTATGCCGCCGGGAGCTTGCCTTTGCCGGATGTGTTGTCGGAGAGTGCCGACGGACTGACGCGCATCAGCGATGCGATGTTCCGTGCCCGTGTGGCTGACTTGAAAGGTGAAGACGGACGGAAATATGAAGAACAGGCTTTCGGATTGATGCGCAAGATGCTGACCGGCACGGCCTGTGCGGTCCGGCAGTCGCCCCGTTTATCGGTTTATGCAGACCAGATCGTGTGGGGGCGCAGTCCGGTGCGTATCGACTTGGCCGGAGGATGGACGGACACGCCGCCCTACAGCCTGATGGAGGGCGGGAACGTGGTGAACCTCTCCATCGAACTGAACGGGCAACCCCCGTTGCAGGTGTACGTGAAGCCTTGCCGGGAACGCCATATCGTGATGCGTTCCATTGATTTGGGCGCGATGGAGGTGGTGCGTACGTATGACGAACTTGCGGCCTTCAATAAGGTAGGCTCTCCTTTTTCCATTCCGAAAGCGGCGTTGGTGTTGGCCGGTTTCCACCCGGATTTCAGTGCGGAAGTCCATGCGTCGTTAGAGGCGCAGTTGGAGGCTTTCGGGGCGGGTATCGAGATTACATTGCTGTCTGCCATACCGGCCGGTTCCGGACTCGGGACAAGTTCTATTCTGGCTTCTACCGTGTTGGGAGCCGTCAATGACTTCTGCGGGCTGGGATGGGACCGTTATGAAACGGGCAACCGTACGCTTGTGTTGGAACAGTTGCTGACTACGGGTGGAGGTTGGCAAGACCAATACGGCGGTATCTTGCAGGGCGTGAAATTGCTTCAGACCCAACCGGGGGCTTGTCAACAGCCTTTGGTGCGCTGGTTGCCCGACTACGTGTTTACCGCACCTGAGTACCGAAAATGCCATTTGTTGTATTATACCGGCATTACACGTACGGCCAAAAACATCCTGGCGGAAATCGTGAAAGGGATGTTCCTGAACGAGACCGGCCGTTTGGAGTTGTTGGGCCGGATGAAGACACATGCCTTGGATATGTACGATGCCATACAGCGGAACAGTTTTGAGGAGACCGGTCGTTTGGTCAGGAGGTCATGGATGCAGAATTGCCGTTTGGACGCGGGGACGAATCCTGCGGCTGTCCGTGCGATTATTGAGAAAATAGACGACCTGTGCCTGGGGTATAAACTGCCCGGTGCGGGGGGCGGCGGTTTCCTTTACATGATGGCCAAGGACGAAGAGGCGGCGGCCCGTATCCGGAAAATCTTAGTACAGGAGGCGGTGAACGACCGTGCCCGTTTTGTAGAGATGAGTTTGTCGGAAAAAGGGTTGGAAGTGAGCCGTAGCTAAGGTTTACCCTTTCTTTCTTGCCGATAGAAAAACGTGCGCCCCCGGAAACTGCAAAGGTTTCCGGGGGCGTATGTCTTCGTGGACAGGACGGCGGATTACCGGTCCCTGTACATGTTTTCGTAATACTTCTGGTAGTCTCCGCTCGTCACGTTGTCCATCCATTCCTGATTGTCGAGATACCAACGGACGGTTTTCTCGATGCCTTCTTCGAATTGCAGGCTGGGTTCCCAGCCCAATTCGTCTTTCAGTTTGGTGGAGTCGATGGCGTAGCGTAAGTCGTGTCCCTTGCGGTCGGTCACGTAAGTAATCAGGTCGAGCGAATAGCCTTCCGGGTGGCCGAGCAACCGGTCTACCGTACGGATGACGACTTTGATGATGTCAATGTTCTTCCATTCGTTGAAGCCGCCGATGTTGTACGTCTCTGCCACCTTGCCCTTGTGGAAGATTACGTCGATGGCACGGGCGTGGTCGATGACGTAAAGCCAGTCGCGCACATTTTCCCCTTTGCCGTAGACCGGGAGGGGCTTGCGGTGGCGGATATTGTTGATGAACAGCGGAATCAACTTTTCCGGGAATTGGTAAGGACCGTAGTTGTTGGAACAGTTGGTTACGATGGTCGGCATGCCGTAGGTGTCGTGGAAAGCACGGACGAAGTGGTCGCTGCTGGCTTTGGAAGCGGAGTAGGGACTGTGCGGGTTATATTTCGTGGTTTCCAGAAAGAAAGCCTCGCCGTATGCCAAGTGATGTTCCGAAGATGAGGCCGTAGTGGTGAAGGGCGGTTCGATGCCTTCGGGATGCGTCAGTTCCAATGCCCCGTACACTTCGTCGGTCGAAATGTGGTAGAAGCGTTTACCCTCGTAGCCTTCCGGCAGGGATTCCCAATACTCTTTGGCCGCTTGGAGCAGGCTGAGCGTTCCCATGACGTTGGTACGTGCGAAAGTGAAAGGGTCTTTGATGCTCCGGTCCACGTGGCTTTCGGCGGCCAGATGGATGATGCCGTCCACATGGTATTGCCGGATGAGTTCGCTCATCTTGTCGAAATCGCAAATGTCCGCTTTGACGAAAGTATAGTTCGGCCGGTCTTCGATGTCTTTCAGATTGGCCAGGTTTCCGGCGTAGGTCAGCTTGTCCAGATTGATAATATGGTAGTCCGGATATTGGTTGACGAAAAGGCGTACCACGTGGCTGCCGATGAAACCGGCTCCTCCGGTAATGATGATATTTCTTTTAAAATCCATGATGTGCTGCATTATTGATATAAGTTTTCTGAATAATCAAACAACCATTCGGCATCTTTCAGGCGAGGATGATGCTTGTCCTTTTCCGACAGGATGATTTTGTCGGAAGGAATGCGCCAGTTGATGTCGAGGTCTGGGTCGTCCCATGCCAGTGCCCCTTCGCTTTGCGGGGCATAAAAGTTGTCGCATTTATATTGGAAAATAACTTCCGGCGTGAGCACGCTGAAGCCGTGGGCAAAACCGCGGGGGATAAAGAACTGGCGATGGTTTTCTTCTGTCAGTTCTACGGCTACGTGCTGGCCGAACGTGGGCGAGCTTTTGCGGATATCCACGGCCACATCCAATACGGCACCTTTGATGACGCGTACCAGCTTGCTTTGTGCGTATGGCGGTTTTTGAAAATGAAGACCGCGCAGTACGCCGTAACTGCTCTTACTTTCATTGTCTTGTACGAAATGTACGGTGCGGACTAACCGGTCGAAATCCCGTTGTGAGAAAGATTCGAAAAAATAGCCTCTTGCATCGTTGAACAACCGAGGTTCGATAATCACTACGCCTTCGATGGCGGTTTGAATGACTTCCATAATAAATAGTAAACTTTATTGTATGCAAAGATAGTTTTTTTTATCGAAAGGTAGCGGACTTTAGGATAAAATCGTATATTTGCAAGGATGAAAAATATTTAAATGATTACATCATGGAGACTTGTCATTGGGTTTTGGTCGGTTGGTTGATTTTTGACTTGCTGGTGTTTATATGGGCATGGTGGGATAATTTGTATTATTCGCACGATATGAAAAATAAGTTCAAACGTCTGAAAGAGACGTTGACCGAAGAATAGAATGATATGCAGGCAGGATATAAGTTTCTCGTGAGGATGCTGTGCGGGCTGTGTCTGGTCGGAGGATTTGCAGCCTGTCAGAAAGTGGATTTACCTTCGGAAGAGGGGGAGGATACGGAACAACCCGGGCAAACGGGCGATAAGCCGGGGAATGAAGGCCATGAACCGGGAGGGGCAGACGAACCGGAAGACGAGGTTCCTCTGCCGCCTGAGTATGAGGGGGCCTGGACGGTAGCCGGGATATTATCGGAGTATGAAGGGGTAGACTTGGATACGGATTATGAGGAAATGGTCGTGGGGTATATCGTAGGGGCGTGTGACCGTACGCTGAAGAATGCCCTGTTTACGATTGACGAGATACGGGCTGCCGACGTAAACTCGAACATTCTGATTGCGGATTCGAAAGATGAAAGGGATGCTTCGCGTTGCATGCCGGTAGAGCTTAAAAAGGGTACGGATGTGCGGGAAGAAGCCAATCTTGTGGATAATCCGGAGGTCTTGGGGCGTCGGATAGGTTTGTTGGGATTGGTGAAGACTTATTTCAAAGTGGTCGGACTGAAAAACGTAGCTTATCATGAGTGGCTGACGAATAGCGGGGACGTGGAAGAGCCGGATCCGGAACCCGAAGAACCGGAGGAGCCAGAAGAACCCGAAGAACCCGAAGAACCGGAACCTACTCCCGACCCAGATCCGGAACCGGGACCGATTCAGAAAGATACGATAATTATAGACTCACAGCCGGGACATATAGAAGGTGGTCGGTCGATTGGACATAAATGATAACACCATGGAAGTCAGATGTTTTTTATATAGTTGTATTCTCCTGTTGGGTTTAGGAGGAGAAGTCGTTTCAGCACAAACCTTCAGGCGTATAAAGAATGTTCGTGAACTGGAGGACGGTGCGCATTATGTATTGGCCGGATATTGTGCGGCACATCCAGACTCGTTGTACGTGATGGCATCGCAGGATAAAACCGGTACGGGGAAGAAAAACCGCGCTGCACGCAAGCTTGCATTGGACAGAAACGGTAGAATCCATATCAATGACGGCGGAACGGCTATTTTTGAATTGTCGGTAGAAGGGAAGGCTTATGCGTTTCGTGATATAGTTTTGGATGCATGGTTGGCGTACTCGACAGGAAGTGTAAGCGGCTCTTCATCGACTGGTTTGTACACATTGACGGATAAAGAATTAAAGGACGCTTCGACATCTACGAAGAAATGGTATAAGACTTTCGAAGTGGGTGATTATTTCGTATCCGGAGGTAAAACGGCTTTATTGACGAAGCAGGCAATCAATACTTCAACAAAGGCTGCGCAGTTCCATTTGGCATTGGATGGATATGGGCCGAATTTTAAATTGTATTGGCGAGCGGATTATGGTGATTCCTTATTTATCTATAAGGAGGTGCAATCACCAACATTGGAAAGAAGGGAAGACGGCGACTGGACTTTCAAAGGAGACTGGCTGGCTGATTCTTTGTTTGCATTGGATTATGCTCAAGCCCGACGGATAGATTTTACCGAAATAGCCCTACCACAAGGGAAAAGTATGGTGGGCGACGGGAAGATGCCCAAAGGATATGTCTGGACCTACGTGCGTAAGGGAGAGGCCGGACGTTTGCCGGAAGGATGGTCCAACGTAGTTGAAATCGACCGGAAGGATGAGGGTATACAAGGAAATGCTGTGACTCGGATGGTGGGGTGTGACAGTTGTACCTTAGGACCTAAATATACCTTCACGGTACCGGAAGAAACGGGAATCGTGTGGTACAGGAAGGCGGAGAATGATGGAGGGTGGCTGACTGTAGGTTTGCCGTATGCCGTGAAGAAAGTGGCATGGGAAGATGCAGATGGGGAAACCATAACGTCGGAACGCCTTTGTTTTGAAGAGATAACCGGTGACGGAGCCGTATTCCGGGAAATGGAAGCCGATGAGGCTTGGCAAGCCGGAATGCCGTATCTTTGGAGACCTTCGGAACCTCGTGAATCCGTAGTCTGCTTTTATGGAGAGGACACGGTCGTGCAACCTCAGGAGAGTGACGTAGAAACAACGGACGGTTTTTATGCCGTGTTCGGTCGGTATGATATTAAAGATGACGGGAAGACCGTATTTCTGTTGGATGACAGCGGTACACGTTTTGTGCGGGCGGCTGCTGGAAGCTGGGTGGCACCCGGTAGAGGGTATTTGGTGTATACCGGAACCACTTTTCACTCTGTGCGTTTGATTGAAAATGAGTTGCCTGCCGGGGCGGAGGGGATAGAGACTCGGGTGGGCGGCTGCCTTTTGCCGGTTTATGGAACGGATGGCATAAAGAGGGGAGAGATTTGTCCCGGTGGACATATTCCGGAGGAATGGCCTGAAGGCATGTATATCACTCCGTTCGGGAAAATGATAAAGAAGTAGGGACTTCCGGTTATTATTTACTGAACAGTTCGAAGGTAATTTTATATCCGAAGCCGATTTGTTTGAAGTTTTCCAGAGAGAGGAACAGTCCCATGTCGAACACGAAGGTCCCGATACCGTAACCCAATTCGAAATAAGGCCCTAAATGGTCCATGGTGAGCATGTTGAGGTATAAACGTTCGTTTTGTACATGGTTGGTATATTTGATAAGATGGCGTAGCACAAGAAACGGGGCTTCGTAAGAGATGTGTCCTCTGACGTAGTAGGGAGATGCGTTATACCATCGGCCGTTTAAAGCTTGGAATACTCCTCCGATTTCGTCGTTCCATCCTTCGGGGAGGTTACTTTTGCGGAAGTTGACGAAATCTACGAAATAAGTTTCTTCCTGATTGGTGAACAGTCCCATTCCGATACGGTAATACAGGTTGGAGAGGAGGCCCGTACGGATGTGGTGTTGCATGTCGAATTCAATGCGTTCATAAACGCCTGTACTTTTGAATATGTTCCTGAGTCCACGCTCGTAATCCACGATGAAAGTCGGGAAACGGGACTTCAGGTTGATTTTCTGCCGGCCGTTCATGTAATAGTATTGGCCGGGAGTCCATTCCACCCGAATGCGCGGTGCGAAACTGTTATACTGCGGCCGTATGTTGGCCTGTAAGCCTTCTGCCACGTTTTCCGGAAGTTCCACCTGTCGGAAACTTTCTTCAGGATGCTCGGCCGGTGTACGGCGATGGAACATGAATCCCAGTCCTACGGACAGGCCGTTGGTGATTTCGAGGTGGTTGCTGATTTCAAAATTCAAGTCTTTGAAAAGGTCCAGGTTCAGTTTGTCGAAGTCGATGATGCTGTCCGACGGAATCTTTTTGAGTTCATCGATAATGCGGCTGTTCCCGATGCGGTTGCCGTTTCCGACGTTGACTTTTACCGTTCCCATGTGTTCCGGCCAATATTGGTATTCGGCACCTACATTCCAATAAAATTCGTTGTGAGTGAAGTTATATCCTAAGCGTGTCCCGACGTGAAGGGATTGGCTGTTTCGGAATGTGGTGTTGAATTTCAAATCTTGCCGGTAGGCGATGCCGGTCGTTTTGCTGTAACTGAACATCAGCGGATTGATGAAGGGAGAGTTTTGCAACGTGGCATTGTTGCTTAGTTTCCAGTCGCTATCGGTCAGGAAGAAGTCGCCCACCGAGCCCCAGATGTTTTTCTTGAAAGGCTGGGTCGTTTCTTTCTGTATGTATTTCATGGAATCCATCCGTGCCTTGTACCTTTTATATATATACAGTTCGGAGTTGTCCAAAGGAGTGGGCCGCAGAGAGTCGAAACGGGCAAAGTCCTTTGTATAGGCCTGACGGTCGCATTGTAGGGAAAAAGATGCGGTGAGGTTGTAGTTCGGTTTGGAAATGCTGTCTTCCGGTGTGTTGCGACGGTGATGTATTTCCTTATAAGTCAGGCTGGATTCGTAATATCCTTCCATGATATTGAAAGCAAAGGCAAACGATGCGTTGATGTCGTTTTTCACCGGCAGATATTCCGTGTCGGTACCGATGTCTCCCATGGTGATGCGGCAATCGAAAAGCAACAAATCGGCTTGTCCTTTGAATGAAATCTCGCGTACGCTCCATACTCCTTCCGTAATCGTCATTCTTCCGTCCAATAACTGGAAGCTTTTGTTACGGGGGATAAAACGAATGTGGTATTCGATGCGTTGTTGCCGGTCGCACGACACGGAGTCGATGGCGTAGCGGTAGTATTTATTGCTGTTGGGAGCCAAAGGGGAGAGCAGGCGTTGTCCCATCAGGTAAGGGGCATAGATATTGACGTTGAAATAATCCGTAATGCCCGGTATTTCACGAGCCTCGCCCAACGTGCCGGTATAAGCCTTGATTTTCTGGTCGTATATGTTGGGAGCGGTGTAGTGCAGGTCGCTGTATGTCTCTACGATAAAACGGTTGGCGTCTTTCGGAGTTCTGAACAATCCCGGAATGAAACGGAATCCCCGGTTTTTCTTGATGATATCGAGTTGGGCTTTGATGTATAACTCTGCGCGGTATTCGTGGATGAAGTCCATATATTGTGAAGCGGCATGGTGCATCCGGCTGATAATGGAGTCGGCGGCTTCCAAGCGCGCTTGCATCACCAGAGGAAAGGACAGCATGCATCCCCACAATATATATCGTATGAAACTCACGTTTATCGGTTTTCAAAGTGATACTGGCAAAGATAATAATAAAAATGGATATTGTGTATCGCTGTTTTTTCTTAATTTTGTGCCCAAATTCACATACACGATATTTATGGGCGGTTTTTTCGGCGTCATCTCAAAGACGCAGTGCGTGGCCGATTTGTTTTACGGCACAGATTATAATTCTCATTTAGGTACGCGGCGTGGCGGATTGGCCACTTATAGTAAAGAGCATGGTTTCATCCGCTCGATACATAATTTGGAGAGTACTTATTTCCGGACGAAGTTTGAGGACGAGTTAGGGCAGTTTAAAGGGAACGCCGGTGTCGGTATCATCAGTGATACGGATGCACAGCCTTTGTTGATGAATTCGCATTTGGGGCGTTTTGCGATCGTGACGGTAGCGAAAATCAATAATGCGGAAGACTTGGCCGCAAAGCTTCTGGAGCAGGGCATGCATTTCTCGGAGTTCAGCTCGGGTAAGATTAATCCTACTGAACTGATAGCTTTGCTTATCAACCAAGGACAGACTTTCGTGGAAGGCATCGAACACATGTATAAGGAAATCAAAGGGTCTTGTTCCTTGTTGTTGCTGACGGAAGATGGCATTATAGCCGCAAGAGACAGTTGGGGGCGCACGCCGGTCGTAGTCGGTAAGAAAGAAGGAGCATATGCCGTAACCGGGGAGTCTACGGCATTTCCCAATCTGGATTACGAGACCGTGTATTACCTTGGTCCCGGCGAGATTGTCCGGTTGCAGGCCGAGGGGATGGAGTGTTTGCACCGTCCGCACAAGCGCATGCAAGTCTGTTCCTTCCTTTGGGTGTATTACGGTTTCCCCACTTCCTGCTATGAGGGTAAGAACGTGGAAGAGTTCCGTTTTGCCTGTGGCAAGAAGATGGGAGAGCGAGACCGGGCGGAAGTGGATTGTGCCTGTGGTATACCGGATTCCGGTATTGGTATGGCTTTGGGGTATGCGGCAGGAAAGGGAGTACCCTATCAGCGTGCCATCTCCAAGTACACTCCTACATGGCCCCGGAGCTTCACGCCGAGCAATCAGGAGATGCGTTCCTTGGTGGCCAAGATGAAACTGATAGCCAACCGCGACATGCTGAAAGACAAGCGTGTGCTTTTCTGCGATGATTCCATCGTGAGGGGGACACAACTGCGCGACAATACGAAAATCTTATTCGACTATGGAGCCAAAGAGGTGCACATGCGTATCGCTTGCCCTCCGTTGATTTACGGTTGCCCGTTTATCAATTTCACGTCGTCGAAAAGCGATATGGAGTTGATTACGCGTCGGCTGATCAAGGAGTTCGAGGGGGATGAGAACAAGAACTTGGAGAAATACGCGCAGACGGGGTCGCCGGAATACCAACGTATGGTGGATACGATAGCCGAACGCCTGAACCTCTCCTCCTTGAAGTTCAACACGCTGGAAGACCTTATAGAAGCCATCGGCTTGCCTAAATGTCAGGTATGTACGCATTGTTTCGACGGGAGCAGCCGCTTTACCTTGGAAGAGGATAATACGGATGAATAGCGTCCCGGGATAAGGCTGTCCGGAGTTCCTTATTGTCAAAATGTTAAAGCACCCCCTGCGAGAATGCGTCATTCCGGTTCCGGGCCGGATGTGGCCGTAAATAAACGATTCTCGCAGGGGGTGCTTGTTTGCTTTTTGTCATTCTGTCCGGGCTTTCGGCTTGCATCCTGCACGCGTCCGGGGCGTGTCCGGCGCATGTGGACGGGGAGGCGCAAGTACCGTGCGGCGTTTTCCTGTCATCCTGACCTGTGGATTTTGACATCAAAAACACTTCAAATAGAGAACAAATAACTGTCCCAAACTTGTTTTCGCCTTATTTCCAAACAGCTTTTGCGCCGATGTGCGGAAAATCCCACCATGCCTACTGGAGAAAAAAAGTGTTTTTTCAAGAGATTGAAAAATTTTTCTCATGTGAACGGTGAGCGTTTGGACTGAAGAGAAGTTAAAATTATGCTCGTCTTTTTAAAATAGTATTAACAAAATAGCGAAAAAATTTCTAAAAGCCTTTTTATTTTCGACATCCATTTTCCCAAACGTCAGTCGGGAACTTTCGTTTTGATAACGGAAAGAGGAATTTTTATCTCCAAGTGTCAAGTCGTGCTTTCGGTCCGTAAGAACGCGATGAGAAAAAGAGGTTTCTGTTTGGATAATCTCATACAAAAAATTATCTTTGCGGAGAAGAATGTATTCTGTCACAGAATCATGAAAACAGGGAAGATATGGAATTAACGTACAAATCATTCATCCGTACGGGACGGAGCATGTTGTTGTGGCTCTGCTTTTTGTTGGGCTGTGCCTTTTCCTCCGCATCGTACGGGCAAACTTCAAGGGCACTCTACGTGGGGCAGTCTACCTTTCTGGTGGCACCAGACCCACCCGGGAACGCCGCCCTGAGCCAAACGGCATGGGGGTGTTCGCATCGTGCCGTGTCGTGTCGGCAAGACGGGGTTTACGGGGCAGAAGTGACCGTGAATGAATACTTCGAGGGCATCGCGCAGGTGCAGTGCGACTACTATTATTATTGGTATGACCTTAACGGTTACATGCATACGAACCACGCCACCACGTATTTCAACATCACTTGCCGCCCTGTGACCCTTCGGTTACAACCCACGGAGATGGAGCTGAATACGGGGGAGGGCGCACAGCTTTCCTATACGCTCAGTCCTTCTACTGTCAGTCCGTCGCCCAGGGTCAGGATGATTTCGCGTAACACGACAGTGGCCACGGTAAGTTCCGGAGGCTATGTGCGTGCCGTGGGGCCGGGCGTGACCTACATCGACGTGGAAAACAGTGCCGGCCCGGGTGCTTCGTGTAAGGTCACCGTAGTGCGGATAGACCCGACTTCGGTGGAGATACCTTCTTCGCTTTCAGCCTACGTGGACGAGGGACAGGACGTGAAGGCACAGCTTTATCCCTCTAATGCCACGGCTACACTTTCGTGGTATTCGGAGAACACATCCATCGCCACGGTGAGCGGCGGACGGCTTACGGGCCGGGGTGAGGGCACGACGTATATTTACGTCAAGACCGACAAAGGGTTGGTTTCCAACCGTTGCCGCGTGGATGTGGCCTACCGTACGCCTTCATCGGTGGCAGTTTCGCCCTCCACCTTGCGTTTGCCCATCGGGCAAGAGTCCGTCCTGCAGGCCGTGGTCAGCCCCTCGAATGCCAAATACACCCTTTCCTGGTCGTCCGACCGGGCAGAGGTGGCGAGCGTGTCGTCCGACGGCCGGGTCACGGCACATGCGGCGGGTACGGCCTGTATCCGGGCGACGACCGACAACGGGCGCGTAGGGCAATGCACGATCACCGTGCCGCCCGACCCTGAAAGCATCGCCTTGCCCGGGCGCGTGTCCATGATGTATGGCAAGAGCCGCAAACTCCGCTATTCGTTGACTCCAACGGATGCTTACGTGTCGCTCACTTGGGCTTCTTCCAATCCGGCCGTGGCTTCTGTCTCTGCGAATGGTGAAGTAACGGCACGTATGCCGGGGGAGGCGGAAATTACCCTACGCACCCACAACGGAAGGGAAGCCGTGTGCCGGGTGGAGGTGGAGCGACCCATATACCAGTTTAATGTATGGATGGCCGATGGCGGCAAGTTGTCCTACGATTTGGCCGAGCACCCTGTGCTGACCTATGCCGACGGCGCGTTGCGCGTCGCCACGCGCCGCGAACAGGTGGAACTGGACACGGCGGACGTGCATAAGTTCACGTTCGAGGACCTGACGCAGGAGCGCATGCCCGAGTCCATCGTCCTGCCGGAGGCTTTGGAATTGCCTTACAAGCAGGATGCCGTGTTGGAAGTGCAGTTGCTACCTGCCGCTTATGACATCGAGACGGTCTTGACTTGGAGTTCTTCCGCATCTGATATCGTGCGTGTGGACGGCAACGGGCGCGTGGAAGCCGTGGGCGTGGGCGAAGCCCTCGTCAGCGTGGAAGCGTCGAACGGTACGAAGGCCGCCTGCCGTGTGACGGTGCCTGAACCGGATTACCACCTTTTCGTGTGGCGTTACGACGGCACGTACGATGCCTTTGCCTTCAAGGAGCATCCCGTGGTGACTTGCACGGGCGACGTGGTGCGCATTACCACTCGTGACGGGCAAGTAGAATATGCCGAGAAGGACGTGCACAAATACACCTTCTCCGATACCGACGAACCTTCGGCGACAGCCGTCCGGCCCGTGGCGGGCGATGCCTCTCCGGTGGCGCAACGGATGGAGCGTGAGGAGCAGGAGGTGCGCATGTACGGCCACACTCCGGGCAGCGTGCTCCGTGTCTATGGTGCCGACGGCCGCTTGTATGCGGAACGCCGCGCCTCGGCAGACGGTATCATCACCTTCAGCCTCTCCGGCCTGCCCGCCGGGCTGTATGTATTCCAGACAAAAAACATAACTTATAAAATCATCAAGCAATGAAACGGAACAAAATCTTTTCCCTTTTGGCCGCGCTGTTGGGGCTTGCCGTCGGCCTGCCTGCCATGGGGCAGGGCGTCATCGTCTATAAGAAGGACGGCACGTTCCAAAAGTTCCCTTACGAGCAAGTGGACAGCATCGTGACGTACAATTACGACGACCCCGACCCGGTGATGCCGGGCGGCGCAGGAGAGTACACTGTGAACGGGGTCACGTTCAAGATGGTGGCCGTCAAGGGTGGCACGTTCACCATGGGGGCTACGAGCGAACAGAGTAACCCGAGTAGTGACGAAAAACCAGTGCATACGGTGACGCTCAGCGACTTTGCTATCGGTGAGACCGAAGTGACGCAGGAACTCTGGCAGGCCGTGATGGGAACGAATCCCTCTTATTTTATCGGCAACCTGCAACGCCCCGTGGAGCAAGTGTCGTGGAACGACTGCCAGACGTTTATAGAGAAACTGAACGAACTGACGGGCATGCAGTTCTCCCTGCCCACCGAGGCGCAATGGGAATATGCCGCCCGGGGTGGGGCTTCTTCCCAAGGCTACCAATACAGTGGAAGCAACACCTTGGCCGATGTGGCCTGGTACACCAGCAATTCCTCGAGCACGACGCATCCTGTCAAGTCTAAGCAAGCCAATGAATTAGGATTGTATGACATGAGCGGCAATGTGGTAGAGTGGTGTCAGGATTGGTACGGAAGCTATTCTTCTTCCTCGCAGACCGACCCTACAGGCTTTACCTCTGGCTCCTACCGTGTGCTTCGTGGGGGTGGGTGGATCTACTCAGCCAGAAACTGCCGTGTGGCTAACCGCGACTACGACACTCCTTCGAACCGGTACTACTACAACGGCTTGCGCCTCGCCCTTTCCAGTTCTTACTAAAAAGAGATAAATGAATTTTCATGGGTGGGGCTGCGGAAGGAGGCGACGTTGAGGAGCCACCATAGCAAGCCCCACCCATGAAAATTTAGGTGGAGAAGGCGTAGAAAGAAATGCCGCCCGGAAGAAACATTTAGTAGCCGGATGGCGAACGATGTTTCTTTTTTAGTGCGGTGTCAGTCGGCCACATATATTTTATGCATCGTGCTTTGTCGGCCTTTGACGACGTATCCCACGTAGACGCCAGGTGCGAGTCCTGTTTTCTCCTTGCTTTGCTTTCCGCCCGTTTCCCATACTTTCGTGCCGTTGCTGTTGTAGAGGGACAGGCGGTCGAACGCGCCTTCCACCCGGACTTTCCCTTCTGAAACGGTAAATTCAACGCCGGTGTTACCTTCAACCGCCGTGACGGCTGATGCCAAGTTACCGTAACCGATGGTTTCGAGCCAAGCGGCCGAAAGCGGGTGGCAGTTTGAGGTTTGTGCAGAACGTATCCACAAGCTCGGGGACAAGAACAGGCCACCCGGGATGAGCCTCCGAGCATCTTGCTCCACGCCGTTGATGCCGGTACTCGAGCTGGACACGATGAGGCCGATGTGCTTGCCTGCCATCTGGCTGCCGTGGTGGAACAGGAATGTTTGCAGGGGGGCGGCCATGTTCGACCACCAAAGCGGTGCGCCGATGATGACAGTGTCATACTCGGAAAGGTTTACCGTGACGGGCTTGATGGAAGGATATGAGGTGGCATCGTCCGGGTTGTTCCGGATGGCCTGTATCAGCGCGCTGCCTGCGGCAAACCCGTTGGCGGCATAGTCTATGCCTTCCTCAGCCGGTTCGATGCGGAGGAGGTCTGCACCGGTTTGCTTTTGCAAGTCGGTGCAGATGGTATGCGTGTTGTTGGTGAAACTGTAATATACAATCAGTGTTTTCGCGTGGGTGAGTGCGGCGGACAGCAGCACCATACCTGTCAATAACAGCTTTTTCATGTCTTTGGGGTTTTCAGCGGGCTTATTTCAGTTTGGCATATTCTTTTCCGTCCACGGGTTCCAACCATTCGTTGCTGCTATCCTCGCCGGGAACTTCGATGGCAAGATGGGAGAACCAACTGTCGGGCGCAGCTCCGTGCCAATGTTTTACGCCGGCAGGGATGTGGACGGCATCGCCGGGCAGGAGTTCCACCGGGTCCTTGCCCCATTCCTGATAATAACCGCGTCCTCCCACACAGATGAGGGTTTGTCCGCCGCCTTTGGAGGCCTTATGTATGTGCCAGTTGTTGCGGCAGCCCGGTTCGAAGGTCACATTGACCACGGGAACACCGTCCTTCACGATAGAGGCAAGATAGCTTTGGCCCGTGAAATACCGGGCGTATGCGTCGTTGGGTTGTCCCACCGGGAAGAAGATGGTTTGTGCATAGGCTTCGACCGAACCTGCGGCCACGCTTTCGGCATTCCCGTCCCATACCTCTTTTGCCATGCGGAACGCAGCCCATGCCTTGGGCCATCCGGCGTAGAATGCGGCATGGGTGAGGATTTCAGCCATCTCTGTCCGGGTCACCCCGTTCTTTTTGGCCGATTCGAGATGGTACTTGAAAGAGGAATCGGTCAGCCCCTGAGACATGAGGGACACCACCGTGACGATGGAACGGTCGCGGAGCGAAAGCAAGTCGTTGCGGCTCCATACTTCCCCGAAGAGGATGTCGTCGTTCAGGTGTGCGAACTCGGGGGCGAACTCTCCGAGCGCGTCACGTCCGGCGGTCTGTTGAATTTTTACTTGTGATTTTGCCATGATGGGAAAAATTAAAGTCAGTGATAGGATGAATAAAGTCTTTCTGGTTCTCATGATGATATGTTTTGGGGTTAGACATTTCACGTTCACTTCCACGACGGGGCTACGCCGTATGCCTCCTTATATATTTTAGAGAAGTGCGACAGGTTTTTGAATCCCACATCGAAACAAGCTTCCGTCACTTTTTTCTTTCCGGATAGTATCAAGTCGCGGGCGGCTTCCAGACGGCGTTTGATAATCCACTTTTGCGGAGTCAGGTCGCTGACCTTGGCAAAGTCCCGTTTGAAAGTGGCCAGGCTGCGCCCCGTGTAGCTTGCGATTTCGTTCATGGAGAGGTCGAGCATGTAGTTTTCGTTCAGGTAATCGAGGATGTCTATCTTCCACGGTTCCACGAAATCGAACAGGGACGCATAAAGGTTCCGGTCGGTGTGGAGCAATACGTATACCCCCTCGGTCATTTTCAGTTTCAGCATGTCTTCGGAGGGTTTCTCTCCGGCTTCGAAATAAGGAATGACCGATTCGAACAGTGAACGGATGTCCGGGCGGTCGGAGGGGAGGACGCGAAGGCTTGTCTTGTCGCGCTTGGCATCTCCTGGTATGAGCCGGTTGTCGAGCGACCGATAGAAATCCCTTAGGAAAGGCCGGGAGAACTTCAGCACGATGGAGCGGTACGGTTTTCCGTTTTCCACCTTCTTGTGCAGCCACATCCGGTTGTCGCGCCGCATGAAAGCACATTCACCCGGATGCAAGACGGTTTTCTTCCCCCGTTCCTCTATTTCCAGTTCGCCGGAACATAGATAAATGAGCGTGTGTTCCCTGTTCTCGTGGGCGCATCCCCGGTCGTCGTTGAAGTAACATGCGATAAGTATGTTCGAGCAGTCAAAAACTTCCAAATGTTCCATATCGTCAGCCTTTTGTTGGTGCAAATATAGTGCATTGTACGGGGATGGTGTTTGTTGTAAGGCTCAAATTTTCAAAAATACTTTCTTATAGCGCAATCATGAACGACGAACCCAGTGTGAGCATGTTCATGTATTCCCCGCTGTTTTTACTATGCGACGGAAGTAAATCATAGTCGAGGAAAAAGCGGATTCCATAATGTGCCTTGGCCTTGAACGTCAGCGAAACCCCGCTTCCGAAACTGAAACCGTTTCTTGCGGTGACCGGACGGTCGGCCAGTTGCAATAACGGATAATGCACATAACCTCCCAAAAGTTTGCTGCCAATCATCCATCGTGAAGAAAGGGGATAGGAAAAATAACTTCCTCCGTAGAAAGAAATCACGTCGAACGTATTATTCTCAGCCCGGTCGGTGTTGACTATTATCGACGTGTTGGACACGGTGAACCGTCCGCCGGCACCTATGTACGGATTGAAGAAATAGGCTCCTTCCACGCCGGCCGTACTGCCGGATGACGTGCTGAACTCCGTTTGTTCGTCGATGTCGTAACCGCTCAACGGGATGTTTAATCCGAGGTACAGGCTCAGGAATGAAGGTTTGTCCATCCGGCTGAAAACCTCTTCGTTGGCCAAACGGTTGATTCCCCTTTCCTTGAAAATCAAGTCTGCCAGATAATAACCCAGTTCGGTGGAGAGTATGCCGATGCCTGCGCCGGTCAAGACATCACTCAGCCAATGCTTGTTGTTGGCCATTCGCATGAGTCCCGTCGCGGTGGCCACGCTGTATGCTCCGATGCCGATCCACGGGCTTTTATGTCCGTATTCTTTATTGAGCATGGTGGCAGTCATAAATGCCGTGGCGGTATGTCCGGAAGGAAACGAATGCCGGTTCGAACCATCCGGACGCTCTACGTTTGTGGTCTGTTTCAAGGTGTTTACCGTAGCTCCCATCAGTAGTGCGGAAAAGGCATCGGAAACGAGCAGCCTGCCCCATGAACTGCGACTTTGTACGCCTGAAGCTTTCAGGCCGAGCATGGCTACTGCCGGAGCATACTGCATATAGTCATCCAAGTGTCGGTTGAATCGGGGCAAGTATTCGTTGCGCAGGTTCCGGAAATGGTCGTCTTCTCCCTTTACAATCAAACCGCCGACAACTAACGGTACTCCGATATACGTCATCTGGTATAGGCGGGAAGAGGAGAACTTGTCAAGTCTTTGACCAAAGTTTTTTGCCATAGGAACAGGCAAACCGCCTTCTTTTCCCACCTTTATACTGTCTGACGGGTTTTGGGCCGATGAAAACGTGAGGTGGCAGATGCCGACAATACATAATGCGATTCTTTTCATGCTGTCATGATCTTCTGGATTAGGACAGCAAAGATACCGGATGACTTTGTCGAAATTTTGAAGATTTACGGGAACCTTACCGCAAATCTATGTTTTCCTTCGGAATAGGCATATGAAATGTTCCAACCGTGGTAATCGCATACGGCTTTGACGATGGACAGTCCGAGGCCGTTGCCTTTTACCCTTTCCGACGGACGGTAGAAGCGGCTGAAAATCAGTTTCTCGTCCAGGGCGGTTTCGTCGGATGTGTTCATCACGACCAATTGTTTGCCGGACAGGACTATGCTTATTTCCCCTTCAGGCCTATTGTGGCGTACGGCATTCACTATGAGGTTGTTTATCATGCTCTCCAATAGGGTGCGGTTGGCTTTTACCGATAGGGGGCTTGCCGGAAAATCCTTGTTCAGGACCAGTCCTTCGGATAGGCATTCGAGATAAGGCAAAAGTTCTTTTATCACCGTTACGACATCTATGGATTCCGTCCGGTCGAACTGGTTGTTCTCCATCTTGGCCAACAATAGCAAGTTGCGGTTCAGGCGCGACAGTCGGATATTCATTTGGTATAAATCCTGTATGATAGTGGCTTGGCGTTCGGTGATTTCCGGTTGTTGGAGCAGCAGGTCGAGCTTGCTTTGGAATACGGCCAACGGGGTTTGCAATTCATGCGAGGCATTTTCGGTGAATTCCTTTTGCAACCGGTAGCTGTGGATACTGTCTGTCATCAGCCTTTCCAAGGTCTTGTTGAGCCTGTTGAATTCTTTTACGTTGCTTTTCGGCAGGGCAGGGTACGTCCCGTTTTCCAGTTTGAAGTGCTCTATCGCTTCCAGTGTCTTGTCGAACGGTTGCCATAGGCGACCGGAAATGAAGCGCAGCATCAATACGATGGCTGTGCCTAATACGATGGTGATGAGGGCAAACTGTATCATGATGCCGTGCAGGATGTCTTCTTCGAGGTCGAGGCTCGGTATAGGCTTCCCTACCTGTACGGCTTCGATGATGTCGATCATGTCTTCGGCATAAAAACTTTTGGTCAACCCGTAAAACAGAGGGGTGGCCAGTAAAAGCAGTATCACCACACAAATGATGAATTGTGCAAGCGACTTGTACATCAAGCTTCTTTCTTTCATGGCTCTGCCCATTTATATCCCGTCCCATACACATTTTTGATGCAGTCCTTGCAACCGGCGGACGCAAGTTTGGCTTTCAGGTTTTTGATGTGTGTATAGACGAAGTCGTGGTTATCCATCATGTCGGCCATATCGCCGCTGAGATGTTCGGCCATGGCGCTCTTCGATATGACTCGGTTTTTGTTGCCGATGAGAAACAGCAGCAGTTCATATTCCGATTTGGTAAGTTCCACCGGAGTGTCGCCCACAGCGGCCGACTTGTTCAATAAGTTGATGCAGACACCGTTGCTCTCCAATATGTTATTGGCCGAGAACGTTTTGCGGCGGATAATGGCATAGATGCGCATGCTCAATTCCGGCAAATGGAAAGGTTTGGCCAGATAATCGTCTGCGCCTATTTCCAGACCTTTCACCTTGTCGTCGAGCGAATCTTTTGCCGATACGATGATTACGCCCACCGGATTGCGCTGTTTCCGGATTTCGTGCAAGAGGTCGAGTCCGTTACCGCCCGGCAGCATAAGGTCGAGCAAGATACAGTCATACTCATACAGGTTTACTTTCATCTGGGCATCGGTATACGTGAAGGCCTGTTCGCACAAATATTTCTCACCGCTGAGGTAGGCCACGATGCTGTCCGAAAGCTTTCGTTCGTCTTCTATAATCAGGATTTTCATTAGGTTTCTTATTTTATTAGCATTATAATACTGCCGCCCGTAATCAGTAATGCACCGAGAATCACCCGTGGGTTGACCGGTTCTTTCAGGAGCAGGAAAGATAAGAGAATGGTGATGACCACGCTCAGCTTGTCTATCGGTGCCACACGTGACACGTCGCCTACTTGCAAAGCCTTGAAATAGAACAGCCAGGACAATCCCGTAGCAATTCCGGACAAGACGAGGAACAGCCATGTATGTGCACTCACCTCTTTTATATGAGAGGTCTGGTCTTCGCAAAAAACAATGCCCCAAGTGAGGAACAGAATCACGGTGGTACGTATGGCCGTGGCCAGATCCGAATGGATGTCTTTTACTCCGATTTTGGCAAGAATGGCTGTCAGTGCAGCGAAGAGAGCCGACAGCAGTGCATAGTATTTCCACATAAGAGTTTCTTATTTGTTGCAAAATTAGTTATTTGTCAGCGTATTGTTCCTTCTTTTTATAAATTAACAACATCATACCGGGCAGTACCAACAGAAGTAAGGGTAATCCGACAACGAACCCGCCAATGACCGCTACTGCCAGCGGCTGTTGCATCTGTGCGCCCAGCCCGAAGCCCAAAGCCAAAGGCATCAGGGCGAGCACGGCACCGATGGCTGTCATCAGTTTGGGGCGGATGCGTAGGGCTATGGCATAATCCACGGCTTCTGAGACTGTCCCGCCTGTGTGCCGGTTCATTTTGTATTGCCATACGGTGAAGATGGCATTCTCGGCTATGATGCCTACCACCATGATGATGCCCGTGTAACTGCTGACGTTGAGCGGGATGTCCGTCAACCATAATGCCAACAGGCAACCGCAGATGCCGAGCACGGAGATGAACAGTATGGCAAGCGAGATACGCCATTCGCGGAAAAGGAACATCAGGACGGCAAACACTAATAATACGGCAAGCGAGAGTATCATCAGGAGCTCGTGGAATGACTGCTGTTGTTCGGAATAGGCTCCACCGTAAGAAATGCTGTAGCCCGACGGTAAATGAAGTTGGGTACCGAGTGCGGATTGCAGGTCGGCTACGGCACTGCCCAAATCGCGGTTTTCCAACCGTGCCGTCAGCGTTATGTTACTCTTCAAGTCTTCTCGCCGTTGTTCTATTTCGCCTGGGATGACACGTACGTCGCAGAAAAAGCCGAGCGGACGGGTGCTACCGTCGGGCAGGAAGATGGGTTGCTGTTCCAACCGTTCGGGGGAGTTGTCTTTGAAATCCGTAAAGCGGAGCAGGATGCGGCGCATTTGTTCGCCGTCCTGCACAGAGCCTATTTGCAATCCGCCTGTCATGGCGGCCTGGGTCGGGTTCGGTTCTATCATGTTGGCCGGTTGGCAAAGGGGAATCCCACCCGTATGGGCCGTAAGCTGTTCCTGAAAGTCGGTCGGGGTGATGCCGAATTGCGAAAGCCGGTCTTGCCGCGGACTGAAGAGCAATGAAGCGCCGGCCGGAATCAGCCCGTTGTCTATATCCACGATTCCCGGTACGGTTTTCATGATATGCTCGGCTTTTGCCGCTATGCTTTGCAGCGTTTCGTAATCGTTCCCGAAAATCTTCACCTCGATGGGTTGCGCGGTACTCATCAAATCGCCAAGCAGGTCGGAGATACGTTGTCCGAAACCGATGGTCATCAACGGCACGGCTTGGGAAATCTGCCGCCGTAGGTCGCTGATGACTTCAGGAGTATTGGCCTTGCGGTTGGTCTTCAGTTGAATCAGATAGTCCCCGAAATTCGAGGGGCGCGTCTTGAACGACATGCCGAGGGCCGTGCGGCGCGAATAGGTCTGCACGTCTGGATGTGCCATGATAATGCGTTCCATTTGGCGGCAAAGCCGGTCGGTTTCTTCAATGTCCGTTCCGGTCGGCGAGTGATAGTCGAGCACGATCGTACCCTCGTCCAGGTCGGGCAAGAAACCGGAGGTAAGCTGAGAAGATGCAAACCAGCCTCCCAAGCTTAAAAGCAGGACGAATCCGGCGGCAATTAGTGGTTTGCGGTAAACCACGGTCAGGAAACGTACTTTACGGACAGAGTTCTCTTCGAGAGACTTCACGTCCAGGTTTTTCGGGCGCAACGGTTGCTTGTATCCGATGGCGAGGTGGAGCACAGGCAGGAGCAGCCATGTCACGAGGAATGAAGCCACGAGTGTAAGTTGCATCGTGTCGGACAATTCCTTGAAGAAGCTGCCGGCCAGTCCGCTCATCAGGCGGAAGGGAAAATGGATGACAATCGTCGATAGGGAAGAGGCCACCATGGCTGGGAAAAGGTTGTGGATGGCGTGGCGTACGACGGTGAAACGGTCTTCGCCGGGACGTTCTTCATGTTCCCGATATATCTGTTCGATGATGACAATGGCATCGTCGATGATGAGACCTATTGAGGCCGCCATCGCACCGAGCGACATGACGTTGACGGTGATGCCGGCCAGATAGCAAAGCAGGATACTGAAAGCCACGGTGACGGGAATCGTCAGCATGACCGCCAGGCTCGACCTCCACGAACGAAGGAAGAGTATCATTACGATGATGGCCAGGAACAAGCCTTCGTAGATGGTCTTTAATACGCTGTGTATGCTGTCGCCTACAAAAGCACTTTGGTTATAGTAAGGTTTGAGTTCATACCCCTCGGGTAATTGCTTCCTTATTTCGTCGGCTTTGGTTTCCACTTGCCGGGCGAAGTCTATCAGGTTCACGCCCGGTTGTTTGACCAGGTCTACCAGCACGGCATCGTTGCCGTCGGCATTGATTTTCAGAAATTCTTGTTGTTCCTGTATCTCGACAGTCGCAATGTCGCATAGCCGTATCGTCCGTTTGCCGTCGTTGCGGATGATGACTTGGCGCAAGTCTTCGATGTCGTTGAAGCGCGTATCGGTGAGGGTGAGGTATAATCGGTCGTAACCCGCTACGTTGCCGTTCCCCAATACGTAATTGGTTTGTGAAAAGGCCGTTTTAATCTGTGCCGGAGTGATACCCAGTGCTGTCATCTTCGAAGCGTCGGGTTTCACGACAAATTCCTTCGCCTTTCCGCCACGTACGACGACATTACTGATGCCGGTTACTTGGGAGAACATCGGACGGACCATAAGGTTGCCCACATCGCGCAGAGCCATGCGGCTGTGCGTCTTGCTTTCCAGTGTGAAACCGTAGACCGGAAACAACGACTGGTTCATGGCTTCGGTAGAGATGACCGTACCATCGGGCAAGAAACCTTTAATTTCATTGATACGGCTTTCCAACTGGGTCTTTAAGGCATAAATGTCCAAACCCCATTTGAAATAAACGTCTATCACACAACTGCCCCGGCTGGTGCTGCTTTTGACTACAGTCGTGCCTTGTACTTTTTTTACCGCACTTTCAAGCGGTTTGGTGACGGTAATCATCATACGGTCTACGGGCTGTTGTCCGGCATCGGCTATCACGGTGATGCGTGGAAACAATACTTCCGGGAACAAATTGGTCTGCATCTGCATGTAGCACCACGTTCCGGCAAGGAACAACAACAGTCCGACGAATAGGATTGGACGACTGTATAACTGATGAAAGCTTCTTTTCTGAATGGGATTCATAACGCGCCCTCCTTTTCTGCCACAGTCACCCTATCCCCGTCTTCCAGACCATAACCGCCCGTGAGGATGATACGGTCTTGAAGTGACAGTACGTCTGATTTGATTTCGATTTCCGAAGCGTCGCTGTTGCCGATCTTTACCGGGATTTTAACAGCCGTACTGTCATCGGACAATTTCATGACCCAATATTCGGTCAGGGGCTCGTCGCTCTGTACGGCACTTTTGGGAAGTATCATCCCTTTGCCGGATGATGACCCGTCTATAGTGAATATGGCTTTGACGTTCATGCCCTCGGGTAGAAAAGGTGTGCGGGCAGCACGGGCAATGACGCGTTCGGACTGCGATGCCGTGTTCATCGTACCCAATGGGCTTTCTATGTTGGCATCCAGCCGGGTACCGTCGGGCAATTCCAGCGTACATTTGTTCCCGTGGCACACATGCCGTTGTTGTTCGTAGGGGACATTGATTTCGAAAACGAGGCTTTTGAGTTCGGCCACAGTACAGAGTGTGGTGCCTTCGGTGACATAGCTTCCGGTCTGTTGCAGCACGTCGAGTACAATACCGTTGCATTGGGCTTTCAGGGGGATGGCGGCTGTACCTCCGTCGTTTAATGCGTGTTGCTCCTTGCTCTCGAGTTGGTAGAGGGTTTGTCCGGCTTTTACAATAGTCCCAGGTTGTACGAGGACATTCGTGACGAATGCCGGTATCGGAGTGCTGACAACTGATTTGTTCAGGTATGCCGTGGTGGCCGACAAGATTATTTCCTTTTCGATTCTGCCGAAAGTCACGTGGGTCAACGTGACTTCAGTCCGGGATTTTTCTTCTTGTACGTCCGATGCGCTTTTTTGTCCGCATCCGCTAAGACCCAAAAGTAGCGATAATGACACAATAGAATATTTCATGATTATGATGATTTGATATTACCAATTCCAATAATTATAAGCGGCTATGACCAATTGCCGGTTCGTCCGAAGCAGGAGCCGGTCTCTCTCCGTTTGTATCTTGTTTCGAAGTACTGTGATGTAATCCAATACGGAAACCTGCCCGATGTTCAGTTCTTTGCCGTAATCGGACAAAATGGTTTCATACTCGGCAATCTGGTTTTCCAGAGTTCTTTCCCTTTGGTCGTATCGGTGCAGTTCGGATAAGCATTGCTTTATCCTCATGTTTCTTTGGTATTCGGAGTTTTCCTTGTAGGTCCGAATGCTTCCTTGTTGCCACAGTGCCTGACGCTCTTTCCAACGTTTTTGTTTGCCGTCGAAGATTGTCCATGAGAATGTCAGTCCGGCACTCCATCCGAAATGCCGATACCATCCGGCAAAGTCGCCTACCTGCAATCCTCCGTTTATGAACAAATCCAATTTGGGCTTGTATTGCAGGTTGAAAGAACGCAGGGAAAGGGATATGTTCAGACTGTCTAACCGGTATTGTTCGGTGAAGAGGCTGGATTTGTCGTTCACCGGCCATCGTATGGGTAATTGAAGTACCGGCAAGTCTACGTCGGTAGTATCGGCGATGCCGCAAAGCAGGTTCAGGTCCATCAGATGCGTGTGGTAAGCTTGGCGGAAGGCTGTGAGCAATTCCATGTTGGCCTCCCGTTCAATGGCAAGTAAATTCAGGTCTGATTGCTTGGAAAATCCGTTCTCAACCAATTTCCGGACGATATGGGTTTGGCGCTCGATGACCGCCGAGACAGAGTCTGTATAGTCAATTTGTGCTTTGTCGAGCAGACAGAGCAAATACTGTTCCGTGACGGAACGTTCGAGTTGGTGCTCTTCCATGCGGGTGCGGTTGCGTGCCATGTCTGTGTTGAGTTTTGCTTGTCCTTGTGCCACCTTGTATGAAGTCTTGCCCAAAAGAGGTTGTGTCCAAGTTAATACGGTGTGAAAAGAACCACTGCTCTCGCCCAAATCATAACCGTAGTAATCAGTGGCAGACCGTGCATTCCATTTGAATTCGGCATGCCCGCCATCTTTCGAGACGACTGGTACAAACAAATAATCGCCATTTAGTTCCAAACGTGAGTGTGTGTACATGGCTTTCAGGCGTTCCAATTCAGCTTGCTCTATTTCTGATTGGTTCCGGAAGTCTGCTATCAGGGGACTGTTTGCCTTGGCTGTCTCCATATAATAATGTATAGAGAGGTCGTTTTTTCCTTGTCCGTAAAAATGCAGACCGATAATGTTCAATGAGAAAAACAATAATAGTCGATTCATATTTATTTGTTTTTTGCGGCAAAAATAGAATATGAATTTGTGGAAATTTAGGAGAAATGGGACATGGAAGCTTTTGGGCATTAGTTTTATTGCTTGTTTCAACTTTATGTGTCCGCTTCCTCATGGCGAGATGAACTTCTGGACAAAGTGATTTGAGCCTTGTAACAAAGTCTCTGTGGGACTTCCTTTTTACCTTTGCCAATGGAACATTAAAATACGGAAATTATGGAAACGATGAAGAGAAAGGTCGTGATGGTAACGGGGGGGGCGGCAGCCGGAATCGGTCTGGCCTAGGCCAAGGCGTTTGCCAAAGTAAGAGCTACCATACCCCTCAACGTCCGATGGTGGAAATCACCGACGAGGAGTTCGACCGTATCGTGGCGGTATTTGAAAGGCGTAATCCGTACCCTGATGGCGGAAGAACTGATTCAGCGTAATCCGCATATAGAAGCAGAACTGTTGTGTGACATTCGTGCCGAGCGGCTCGGTAGGCCCGAAGAAATAGCCAATGCCGTGTTGTGGCTTTGCTCGCCGCAGGTCGGTTTCGTGGATGGTCATGCCGGTGGGAGGCACATTCTCTATTCATTAAATTATCAAAACATAAAACGATGGAAACAAACGAAAAAATGAATATCAGTCGCCGGGGATTTCTCAAGACGGCGGCTCTCGTGGGTGCGGCACTGGCTGTTCAGCCTACAATCAACAAGGTCAAGGCGGCGAATGCCGCAGCCGGTGGAGAGAAAGCCCTGAAAAAGAAAGGTATGCAATACCGCACGCTCGGCACAGGGAAAGCTGCGATGGAAGTGTCGGCTCTCGGTTTCGGGGTAATGGGCATGACTTACAACCGCAGCCAGCATCCCGACAAGGTACAGTGCATAAGGCTTGTTCACGAGGCTATTGACCGGGGTGTGACATTATTCGACACGGCGATTGTCTACGGGCCTCTAAATAACGAGGAACTTGCAGGCGAGGCATTGGCTCCGTATAAAGGACGTGTGAACGTGACCACCAAATTCGGACACGAAGTTGTCAATGGCAAGACGACGGGCAGGCAGGACAGTCGTCCTGAAACCATCCGCCGCTATTGTGAAGGTTCGTTGAAACGCCTTGGTGTGGATAGCCTTGCTCTTTTCTATCAGCACCGCTTTGATCCGAATGTGCCGGTGGAAGACGTGGCGGGAACGATAGCGGACTTGATAAAAGAAGGTAAGGTGCAGCGTTGGGGGATGTGCGAAGTTGCTCCTGAAACCATCCGAAAGGCGCATGCTGTCTGTCCGCTTACCGCTATACAGAGCGAATACCACTTGATGCACCGTCTGGTGGAAGAAAACGGAGTATTGGATGTTTGTCGCGAGTTGGGTATCGGCTTCGTGCCTTATAGTCCACTGAACCGGGGCTTCTTGGGCGGCAATATCAATGAATACACGCAGTTCGACCCTAATAATGATAATCGCCAGACGCTTCCGCGTTTCCAACCGGAGGCCATACGGATGAATACCTGTATTGTGAACGCGCTGCAAGCTTTTGGCCGTACGCGGGGGATGACTTCGGCGCAGGTGGCATTAGGTTGGTTGTTGCAGAAAGCTCCGTGGATTGTTCCCATTCCGGGGACGACGAAGCTCTCGCATCTGGAGGAGAATCTGCGTACACTCGACTTTTCCTTATTAGCAGACGAATGGAAACAGTTGGAAGATGAAGTGGCAAAGATCCCTGTCGTGGGCAACCGCTACAATGCAGAACAACAGAGACAGGTCGGGTATTAATTCTAAATCAAAACTATGGATCGCAGGAACTTTTTGAAAGCGGCATCGGGATTCACCCTTCTTGCCGCAGGAACAGCTACAGGGGTATCCCGCATATTTGCCGGTACGCCCTTATCTTCATCGGGAAAAGAACTGCCGGACAAGGAAATGACGGGTAATAATAGTAAGATGGAATATCGTAAACTCGGTGGGCTTGACGTGTCTGCTATTGGTCTGGGGTGTTTGCCGATGGTGGGTTACTATGGCGGCAAGTACGACAAAAACGAAATGATAGCTCTGATTCGTAGGGCATACGACCAAGGGGTGACTTTTTTTGATACAGCGGAAGTCTATGGGCCTTACATAGGTGAGGAGTGGGTAGGCGAAGCTGTCGCTCCGTTCCGAAAGAAAGCGAAGATAGGAACAAAATTCGGTTTCGGCGTCGAGGAGAAACAGCCCACTGCACTCAACAGTCGTCCCGACCATATCCGCCGGGCGGTGGAAGGTTCCCTGAAACGATTGCGTACCGACTATATCGACCTGTTGTACCAACACCGCGTCGACCCGAAGGTTCCGATAGAGGAGGTAGCCGGTACGGTGAAAGACTTGATGCGGGAAGGAAAGGTACTGCATTGGGGATTGTCCGAAGCAAGTGCTCGTTCCGTTCGTCGTGCACATGCCGTCTGTCCGCTTTCTGCCGTGCAGAGCGAGTATGCCATTTGGTGGCGCGAGCCGGAAACGAAAATCTTTCCGACACTTGAAGAATTGGGCATAGGTTTCGTGCCTTACTGCCCGTTGGGACGTGCGTTTTTGACTGGAACAATCAACGAAAATAGTCGTTTTGGGAAAGGCGACCGACGGTGGAACCTGCCGCAATTCCAGCCGGAAGCTTTGAAACACAACATGCCGCTCGTGGCACTTGTCCGTAAGTGGGCAGAACGCAAAGGAGTAACGCCTGCACAGTTTGCCCTTGTCTGGATGTTGCCGCGTAAGGCATGGATAGCCCCGATACCGGGTACGACCCGTCCGGTACACTTGGACGATTTCTTGGGTGCCGCCAATGTGCGTCTCACGCCCTACGAAATGGAGGAGTTCGACAAAGCGTATACGCAAATCGAACTTATGGGGCATCGTGCCGACCCATTCACCGAAAGTCAAATAGATAAATAAATCCGTTTATGAAAAAGTTATTATTGATTCCGTTTCTGCTGTTTACTTCCTTTGTGACGGCTGTTTGCGGAGATGATGGTAAGGAATCGTTTTTACTGAAACAGCCCGAAATGCCCGAACTGTCGGGTGGCAAAGATGATGACACTCCAGGCATGTCTGATGGGGCTGAATTGAAAGTGAATATTACGGTCGGCAGCCGCACAGTTGCCGCCACAATGGAAAACAATGCCGCTGCACGGGACTTGCTTTCGCGCTTGCCATTGGAGGTGACATTGAATGACTTTAACAAAACAACCGAGAAAATCTTCTATCTAAATCCTGCGTTAACCCTCGACGGCGTGCCGCGCGGCTGTGCTCCCGTACCTGGCGATATTACGATTTATGCGCCGTGGGGCAACGTGGCGATTTTCTGTAAGGAATGGCCGTATAGCGATGACTTGGTTAAAATAGGACATATTGATGGGAAAGGAATCAATGTTTTGAATGTTGGTGGAGATATGCGGGTGAAAATAGAAAAGCCATGGTACGAAAGATAATATATGTATCCTGCTGCTTTCGGGAAAGATACCATACCGTTTGTCAGCTCAAGAGGAGACAAACAACCATCATGATATGGGGAAAGAAAAATATATGAAATCTGTAGGCGCTCTATCTCAAACCAATGACGATAGTTGCGGCTGAAGTTGAAGGAAAAGCGAACCGGATTATCGTGGGGTGTACGAACATTATCGGCTATGGTTTCGTAAGCATGAACAAAAGATACTTGAGTCTCGTTTTTTTTATATATATATTTACAAGATGAAGAAGATTATGAAAGAGAAGAATCAAATAGTGTCTGATGAGGTGTTAAGTAGGGAGTTCCTCAGTCAGTTCAAAACAGAAGTTGATGTGAGCAAGTTTCTTAAGCAGTTGCATGCCCAAGTATTGGAAAAAACGCTCGAGGGTGAGATGGATGTCCATTTGGGCTATGAGAGGAATTCTGTGGCAGGAAACAACACCCTAAATTCTCGGAATGGCAGTTATCCTAAGAAAATCCAAACCGAACACGGAGAAGTTGTCATTTCTATTCCCCGTGATCGTAACGGCCAGTTTGAGCCGATAGCAGTGCCCAAACATGAAAGCCGTGGACTTTCGATTGAAAAGCTTGTTATCTCCTTATATGCCAAAGGAATGAGCGTCTCCGACATAGAGGAAGAGATGCGTGAGATTTATGAAATAGAACTCTCTACATCTGCTATTTCTATTATTACGAACAAAGTAAATCAGGCAGCACAAGAATGGCAGAACCGTCTACTTGATTTCGTTTATCTGATAGTTTGGATGGACGGTATCGTTTTCAAAGTACGGGATAACGGCAAGATCATAAACAAAACCGTTTATTTCTGTGTCAGTCTGAAACAGAATGGTTTGAAATAGGTTCTTGGCATGTGAGTAGGTAAGTCTGAAAGTTCTTCTTTCTGGATGGGTGTCCTGACCGATTTGAAAGCCCGTGGAGTACAGGATATACTGATTACTTGTACCGACAATCTGAATGGATTTACGGATACCATCCGCACCGTATTTCCTCTATCTTCCATTCAAATCTGTGTGGTACATCAGCTCAGGAACTCCTGTAAATATATCGTTTATAAGGACAAGAAAGAGTTTACGGCAGATATGAAGAATATTTCTAATACACCCAATAAAAAGGTTGCTGTTACGGAACTTGACAATGAGGAAAAGAAATGGGGAAGAAAGTATCCTTACGCCATACTCTCATGGAGAAACAACTGGGATGATCTGACTGTTTTCTTCCAGTTTCCACTGGAAATCAGAAAAATAATCTATACCATAAATCTTATTGAAAACCTGAACGGGAAAATCAGAAAGTACACGAAATCAAAGCTTTCGTTTCCTTTTGATGATGCCGTGAAGAAAATGGTATACCTCTCTCTGATGGCATTTGAGAAGAAATGGACACAACCCATTCAGAACTGGAAATTGATTATGAACCAGTTTATGCTTATCTTTGCATAGGATAAGAAACTTTAATGTATCTGTTTGAATGACAGCGTAGAGTGGAGATTAAGAAAGTTGTCAGTAACGATTTAGCAACCGTGTAACTGCACTGAACTGCTGCGCTTTGCATCTCGTCGAACAACTCTATGCAAATATAGCGTTTTTCTTGGAAATAGCAAAATCGACGACTGTGTTTATGCAAAATGCGGACAGAATCTTCCATCCGCATTATTTAACGCAACTATATACTTTATTGTACCAAGTATTGTGTATAAATACGGTTTACATATGTTGGGTTATTGGCTTCATAAAAGGAATGACTACTTGCTAAAGTATAATGTAGTTATTTATTAATTGTAAAACTAAACATTAGCCAAGTTACATAGATTAAAATAATTAAGCGAACTAATACAAGTATTAATGTTACAATTTTATAGTAATTATTGTATGTCCTTGCTGGAGAAAAAGGTCGCTCAAACTCTGCATAAAATTTTTTCATAACAATAGATATTTCATAATTTTCTTTATAAAAAAATTTCTTCCTCCATATTCCCCAGTCTATTTTATCAGATAAGTAGCACCAAGCCTTATAACCTCCTTTATAAATCTTAAAATAATTATTCGATATGTTTTTTTGATGTCTATAATAAATTAGAAGTAAAATTTGGATTAAAAGTTGTCCTATAAAAAAAGAAATATATAAATAATAATCAGACTTTATAACATTTGCGAAATATACAGAACTAATACAATATATTATTATTATTATAGAATGTAGAACTACAACTCTATAAAGCTTTTTATATGCATCTTTTAATAGCTTTGTAGATTTTGTAATAATATCGAGAAGATCTTTGACCTCTTGTTCTAATTCAAACTTCAATTTTTCCATTCGTTTTTACTATATTAATGAGTTCTGATATCAAAATTGTACACATTTCTTTTTTCTGACGTTCACCCATAGAAAGTGTCATTGGTCTATCACAAAAAGGTGATATTACACTACAATATAGATACGTATATAATGCACAACAAGACTTGATACCAGCTATTGCTTTTGCATAGTCGCCGTTTTCATAATACGTGATAACATTGCTTTTATTTTCATACCAAATATCGGCTTTATTTACAATAGTTATAATCCATTTGACTTTATTTTCAGCATTTATATATCGTATCCAATCGTCTAATTGAGATATTTCACGTTTTCGATTTTCTCTTAAGTATTCCTCTTTGACTTCATCTGTACCAACCTTAAAAATATTGATACCATCTGCAGTATCAGATTCATTGAATCCAAAACTTACAACATTTATGATACCTGCTATTTTCTTTTGAGATATAAATTCACCCAATTTATATCTTTGTTCTTTTAATGTTTGATGTCCTGGAGTGTCAAAAAACAATATTTTCCTACCATTGTTTAGTACCATTCTTTTTCGTTCTGTAAGTCTTGTCCTACCTTTTGTGAAATTGTTGCTTAATAATGAATTAATAAATTGAGTTTTTCCAGTTCCACTTTCACCGAATACTATAACTCGCACAGGACTTCTAAAATAGAAATTACTTATATAAGTGATTTTTTCAATCCAAAATGAAATCTTTAATAGTGTTCGTACACTTTTTACGGTATCAAATATTGCACTCCAATCCATAAATACTATTTATTTTACATGGTGCAAATGTACGGTTTATAAATAGATTATGAAAGGATTATTGAAATTTACTATTTATTTTCCATATTTATGGAAAAATGTCTCTATGTTTTTGGATTCAATTAGAGCCATTTTCTTCCGTTTCCTCTTGTTCCTCTCCTGTTTGCTCATCTACCAATCTCGCAATTTCCAATTGCAAGCTATTTTCTAAAGTTTCATTCAGGGTTTCCGTAAGACTTTTCATATCTCTTTCTGTTTTTGATTGATAGAATATGTATTCACTATCAATTGATTACAATTTTTCTTGTGTTTTTTCTTATTCTTGACGGTTTACCGCCGTCAAGAAGCTATGAAAATCTTAAGATTTTCATTAAGATTTTTCCTCAAAACTGAAATTATTCTTCATCCGCGTGTACAATTTCTCTATTAAAACAAACCATAGTGGTTTGTTAGCCAAAGCACCAGTTGCTTTCAATCAATAATTGTACGCACATGAAACCATTTCACTCACTACTTCAAATGATAGATACTCTGCATACCGAAGAGGATTGCAGATTGTATCTTGAAGATATGCGGTGGCATGGTGAGCCTATTTGTCCGCATTGCGGCTCTATATCTAAGCACCACTACAAACTCACTCAAAAAGGAGAGTTCAAGGGTTTGTACAAGTGCAAAGATTGTCGGGAGCGGTTTACGGTTCGGATTGGCACAATGTTTGAGGATTCTAATCTTCCGTTAAAGAAATGGTTCTATGCTATCTTTCTGTTTCTCTCGCACAAGAAAGGTATCAGTAGTGCTCAATTAGCAAGAGATATCCATGTTACCCAAAAGACAGCATGGTTTATGCTGCACCGCATCCGTCATAACATAAAGGATGATGATGCAACTTTTGATGATATGACGCAAATGGATGAAACATACATGGGTGGCAAAAATAGAAATCATGGCAACGGAACACAAGGGCGCAGCCTTAAGAAAAAGACACCTATATTCGGCATGGTTTCGGACGGCCTTGTTTATGCCCAAGTAGTACCCAATGTTCAGAAAACTACTTTATATCCTATTATCAAGGAACGTGTACGTAAAGGTTCTACAATCATCACGGATGAATTGGGCGTTTATGCGGCATTAAAAAGGATATACATTCATAAGACGGTTTACCACAAGAAGCATCTTTATGCTATAAACGGCTACCATACAAACTCGATAGAGGGATTTTGGAGTCACATCAAGCGTGGTATCAAAGGTATATACCACCTTGCCAGCAAGAAGCATTTGTCTAAGTACTGCAAAGAGTTTGTTTTCCGATATAATACACGCAAGCAAACAGACGGTGAACGCTTTAATGACTTTCTACAAAGTTTCACCGAACGTCTGTATTATGGAGAATTATTGATGAAACCGGAATGGATATGGTGAGTATTATTATATTGTAAAATATCTATGGAAAGGTTCTGGAATTCTGTAGAAAAAAAGGAAGCTCCACCCATACATCGAGTGGAGCTTTCCAAATTACCAACTGATAGCAATTGTAATATGTGGTAAATGTTGAGTTAACCACATTATTACGTTCACTATCAGTTGTGCAATGACACCCACAATTACGAGTGTCATTATCTCTTTTGTTTTTGCCCTCATAATTTTAAGTTTTAAGGGTTTGTTAAGAGATATCAGTGTAAGCCTAAGCCGTGACGGTTTGGGCTTACATTTTTTCAATGCTACACAATTATTGATTGGGATTTCATGAATAAAAGTTAAAGAAAAAGCGGATCGGACTGTATAGAAAGTCCGATCCGCTTTTTCTTTTTTGAGGGAAAATTCTTTTTGAAACTTATTCTAATGCTGCATTGGCAAGTTTCTGTTGTAATTTTAAGAATCGACTTGCTTGTGCAGGCTTAAAGTCACTTTGAGCTTTACTCAACTTATCAGCCAAAGATTGTGCTTTTTCTAATAATGCAGGGTATTCTGTTAAAGCATCCATATCACCATTCTTGGCTTTCTTATACAGTTTGATGTATTTGTCTATATATGTTTCATAATCATCAAGAATGCTATCCCAATCATTAGAGGAACTTGTTTTTTCTTCTGAAACATTACTTGTAGAAGTGCTTCCTTCCATAGCTGATGTTATCCTAAATGTAAAGGGTTTGTTATCCGCATTTATAGTCCAACGAACAATCCCCGTCTCGTCCGTATTAAGTTGTATAGCTGCCTCTATATCATCAGAACTATATGCGCCACCAATACCACTGGCATTTGCATTCTTTATTTCTACAACATCACCGTTCTCATCCAATAATTCAATACCAAATCCTACTTGTATGGGTTTTCCATCTTCACTAACACTAAAGCTTGTTGCTTTCTGTGGGTCAAATGGCAATTCTTTATATGTTCGTTTAAGTTCAACACTAATAAGATGTCCCCATGAACCATTTTCTTTGATTGTGTAATCTTTTTGGATTACTTCATAACAACCTTTTAAAGCCCCTTTAACTTCTGTTGTTTCAGGTTTTGCAGTCAAAGGCTCTGCTTTTTTGCTTCCAACGCAACTCGTAAGAAGAGCTACAAGGCCAAACACTAAAATACTTTTTCTCATAATAGTATAAGTTTGCCTTCCCAGCTCACCAAAGAAGATGTTTATATGTAAAAGTGTGAGAGCTGTAACTCGTCTATCGGAAAGGCTCTGGAAAACCGTAGGAGTAGATAAGCAACATACTCCCACACCATATTTGCGGATACGATGCGGGATTCTGCTAACTCATTCTTCTCCTTAAAATTTACCAGATTTACACTTAAAACACCTTGCGGTCTTATGTCTATATCGTCAAGCGGAAAGAGTTGAACTCCACCCGCTTGTACCTAATTCAAATGTCATGCAAAAGTAGTTTTGCCCACCATCGCAATTAATTTGCAAAGGTACTCTTTTTTGCTAAATATCTTTCATCTTGTGCATCTTTTTTCTTGTATATGATACTGTTCCAGCTTTTTATAAAGGGTTGGCGGGCTTATTCCGAGCAGTCTTGCCGCCTGCCGTTTGTTCCCGTCCGCCTGTTTCAGTGCCTTTATAATACGCTCCTTTTGTATCTCATCATCAATCAGTGAGAAATCGGAATTGGCATATACGACCTCTTCGGGCAGTCCCAATGTTTCGGTTGTAATCATTCCGTTTCCTGTCATCAGGACAGCGGTCTGAATAGTCTGACGCAGTTCACGGACATTGCCCGGCCAATTATATAGCTGCAATCGTTCCGTGGCTTCTGCATCCAGCCCTGATACGGATTTATTCAGTTCCGTGTTCATTTCATCGATGAAGAACCTTGCCAACGGCAAAATATCCTCCCTGCATTTCCTAAGCGGTAGCAGTTCTATGACAAACTCCTGAATCCTGTAATACAAATCTTGACGAAACCGTTTTTCTTCAATCGCCTTCTTCAAATCTTCGTTGGTTGCGGCTATAATCCTTACATCGGCAACTTTATCCTGACTGCCTCCGACAGAACGGTATGTCTTGCTCTGTATGGCACGAAGCAGCATTTGTTGCACTTCCATAGGAAGATTGCCGACTTCGTCAAGAAACAGTGTGCCGCCATCGGCTTCTCGAAAATAGCCGGCTTTGTTATCGGTTGCACCTGTGAACGCGCCTTTCTCATGTCCGAAGAGAGTGGATGCCGCCAAAGACGCGGATAGCAGACCGCAATCGACAGCCACGAACGGTTTGCCTGACCTGTCACTCAAACGGTGTATTTTCTCGGCTATATGCTCTTTGCCCGTACCGTTTTCTCCCAATATGAGAACGCTGATATTTGTAGAGGCGACCAACCGGATGCGACGGTCTATAAATTGAAAAGCCTCGCTTTCCCGTTGGAATATGTTTTCTCCATTTGTATTGGCACGTCTCTTTCTTTTGAGTAAGTTGCGGATAACGGGCATTAACTCATCTTCCAATTTCCGTTTGCTGATATAATCGTCCGCTCCTGACTTCATTGAACGGACGGCAGTAGGAACTTCATCATAGTCCGTCATAATGAAGAATGGGTTACGATGTCCCGCTTCACGCATCAGCCTCAACAGTTCTATTCCGTCCCCGTCAGGAAACCGAAAGTCGGACAGCACAATGTCATCCGACCGGACTGCAGACAGTGCTTTCTTGGCTGCCCCGAAGCTGTATATCTTTTCGATGGTGATCCCTTCCTTTGCCAGAAGATTGCCCACATAGTCGCAATACACCACATTATCGTCTATGACAATCACTTTTCCCATAAGCCCTCCTTCATTTTACGGGCAAGGCGGATAATGTAATCGCCGTTATTCAATACGGCTTGCACTTTTTCGTTCAACACTGCATCGTTATATTGTGTCTGGTGGATTGAGTCGTACAGTTTCCTCAAAGGATAATCGGCATTGATTAACATCCACGAACTGCGCAGGTGGTGAATCATATTATCCAATCCTGCCAGATCTTTTTTCTCGTAAGCCTCGCGAATTTCTTTCATTTCCTTCTCCGTTTCAACGATAAGCCTTTCCAAAGTTCCGGCATTATCCCCGTATGCAAGCAGCGGAGACAAATTGATGTCTTGTTTTTGTGTTTTATGTGCGGCACTATGGGAGATTATTTCCAGCAACTCTTTGGCAGAGAATGGCTTGAATAGACAACCGCAAAAACCTTTGGACAGCAATTCCTTTTCCGCACTTTTGTCTAATGCCGTAGATACTACAATAGGGATATTTCTGGAATTGCCTATATCTGATGAACGCAATAATTCCAACACTTCATAACCGTTCATATCCGGCATTTTCATGTCGGTAATCAATAGGTTATACTTTCGTTCCCGCATCATATTCAGCAGTTCATCGACATTCCGGCACATATCGCAGCCGATTCCATAACGAACCAACATATCCCGTGTCATTGTGAGTTGTACCGGGTCGTTGTCCAATATCAGAGCAGATGTGTCCTGTAAGTATTTGAAATCATTAAGGATGTTATCTTTCTCGACAAATCCTTCGTCTGCCTTGCTTAGCGGAATACATACCGTGAAACGGCTTCCGCTGCCGGTCATACTTTCCACATAAATCTTCCCTTTCATAAGCGTAACAAGTTCTTTGACGATTGGCAGCCCAAGTCCGAAGCCGTCCTGTGTGGCGGCATTTGTCAGGCGTTCAAAGGGGCAGAAAATCTTCTCCCTCTGTTGTTCTGTGATGCCACATCCAGTATCTGAAACTTCGAGTGTAAACACGCCGTTTGAGTATGCCGTTTTCAATGTGATATTTCCTCTTTCTGTAAACTTTACTGCATTGGAAAGAAGGTTGCTTCCTATGCGGAGTATCATATTCTTGTCCCCGACAACGACTTCATTTTCACAAGCATCTATATTAAACGCAAGGTTTTTCTTTTCCATCAGTGGCAAAAACTCCCGTCTCAATGTATTCGTTATACACTTCAAACGGAACGGTTGCGGACACACCTGTTCTTTGCCATTGTCCAAACGAAAATAATTCATCAGGTCACCGAGCATGGACGACATTCTACCGGCTGAAAACTGTATTATTTGAATGTGTTGTATGCGCTCTTCCGGGTTGCGGTCTGTCGCAATCAATTCAATATTCCCGCAAATGGCAGTCAATGGGGAACGCAACTCGTGAATAATGGTTTGAAGTGTCTGGCGTCGTGACACAAGTAGTTCATCGTTTTCATTCAAACTCCGGTGAAGTTTATTTATCAACTTTTCCTGTTTTCGCTTTGTTCGTTCTTTCGCACGGATGTCCCGTTGGATAATCCAATAGGATACCAAAAGCAAGACAATAGCACTAATAATCAAGATGGTTACAATTACCGCAGAGCGTTCATACGATTCTTTTATATGCTGTTCCTTGTTTTGAAATGCCGTTTGTGATTGCTCGTCCAATACTTGGAGCAACGCGGATAATTTGCTGTTCAGTTCCTTATTCTGCACACGCAGGCTGTCTGTATTTTCGCTTATCTGCTGTTGGCGTGAAATCAGCTGTCTGTTAAAAGCCTGAAGCGAGTTGGACTGCATAGGAACTTGCACGGTTTCCTTAGCCCCGAAAAATCCTGCAATGCCTTTCTTCTTACGGGTAACGGTGCGGAAACTTATTGCCTGCTCTGTTATTACCGGTAACTGTTCCAACAACAAACTGTCTTGACGTTGATGGATTTTCATCGTGTGGAACAGATGTTCTTCTTTGTTCGCCAACAGAATACGAAAGGTATCAATCTGGTTGAACGAGATAAATTCGCCGTAATCCCGTTGTAGAATTTGCAAAAGGCTATCGACTTTTTGCCGCCGCAACTGATACTTTTGGTAATCTTCATCATCCCATATAATAGCGGATTCCCCCAAAGTAGCAAGAACCGTAATATGCCGATGTGCTGCATTTATCGTTTGATTCGCCTCTCTGACTCCGATTATTTCTTCCTCAATTTTATGTGCTCTACTACGCTCGTGCAGCATAGTAGCTGCCATACTACTGATAACTGCTATCAATATGATATATCCTAAAAGGATTCTATGTTGAAGTAATAATTTCATTTTTTCTTGAAAAATAGCCAAGACACATTATATTTTGATTTCTTGGTTTGTTCTTGAATGCTTTTCTATACGATAGCAAATACTCTATTGATGCTATATGGTGCAAATCGTTTCCGTATCTTTGGAACGAGGATATATTTTGTTCGTCATAATTTTCTGCTTTTAGTATTGTTTGTATTTCAGATAAAAAACGGATTGTACACCGAGCAATATCACGAACAGATATTCTACTGTCCAATAAGCTGCCAATGGAACATTCCAATGGCTTAGTCCCCATAAACAAAACAGGTAGGCAATCGTAGTTATCACTTGAAAAATGAAGACTGTCCGTGTCGCTCCTGTCCCGGTTACGGCATTCAGATAGACATAGCCGGGCAGCGCAAAGAAGTAATTCAATAGCATGACCGCAAAAGGTAGCCATGCAGCTTGTACGATTGTCGGATTTCCCGTGTAAGCCCCGATAACGAACTGGTGGAACAACAAGGCGAGGACTATCAACGGTACACCCACCGCATACCCCAAACGGATAATCCGGTGACAAAGCGGAAAAACATTTCTCTTTTCACCCGCTCCAATCAAGTTGCTGACCAAAGAACTGGTAACACCCGACAGAGCATTGACAATGACGGCAAACAAGGCAGAAACGCTTCTTATAATATTCGACACCGCCAATTCCGTTTCCCCCAAACGCTCGATAGCCAAGAAGAATAGGAACCAAATGGCTACACTCATGAAGAATTGCAACATGCTCCATACCGAGATAGAAAAGACTTCTTTCAATACGGTTATATCCATACTCCAATGTAAACCATACAGATGTCTGTTAATGTGTCGAAACACATAGATAGTCAAGACGATTAGCGAACACAATTCAGCAAAAGAAGATGCAATGGCTGCCCCTGATATACCCATGTCGAAACCGAATATCAGAAGCCAGTTCATAGGGATATTTACCAGCACGGCAGTAAAAGCCGCCATGTTCAGGGCTTTTGTCTGCGTGATGCCTACCAAGAATGCACGTAAGGCAAGAAACGGAAAGGAGAAAAACAGTCCCCAAATGCGTCCGTCCAAATAACGGATAACCGCATTATAGACATCATCCGAAATAATCAGATGTTTCAAGAAAATAGGGGAAAGTGTTTGGGACAACAGGCAAAGGACAGCCGCCATCGACAACAAAAAGGACAAACCTTGAAAGAAAGCCTTCCCTGTTTCCGAATACTGCTGTTCCCCGTTACGGCGGGCAATTATCACTTGCAGTCCTAAACTAAACCCGAAACCGAGCATATAAATAGCCAAGAACCATATTCCGGCAAGGGCAGATGCACCCAGTTCCACATCACCCACATGCCCCAAGAACAAGGCATCGGTGATGTTTATCAGTTGTTCGATAAGAATGCTCATCATCACGGGAAAAGCGATGAGCCATATATTTTTATAGGTATAATTCATTTGTTCAAACCAATATGATACAATGAGCCATGCCACTTTAAGCAGCATAACAATTTTATAGATTTGTAATAAGGGACAATGACAAAACAATAACAGGCAAACTTAAACGATAAGCCTGTCTATTGCTGAATAGCGTTAATCAAGAATGCTATTCGTTGAGCGTAGCTATATGCACAACTGCCATTTCATATTGTTGAACAACTATTTCTTTTTCTGTTAGTTCTGCAAAGATAGCGTTTTCCCCTAAACTTATATTCTTAAAGTATCAATTTCTTTCTGTACCCCGTCCAAAAATCGGGAAGCGTGCGCCCCATCCATTTGCGTGTGGTGGAACTGGAAAGAAACGGTTAGTGTCGTTTTCAGCCAATAACGTTTGTACTTGCCCCAAATGAGAAACGGATTGTTGAAGATTCCGCTATACATACCTATCGCCCCGTCTATTTCGTATTGCGCCAATGCGGAAGTGCCGATAACCATACTTTCCGTCAGGTCATGGTTCGTGCAGCTTTCGGCGACTTGTCGGGTAAGTTGCAGATAATGTTTGTTGAACAGGGGTAAATCATCCGTGAAAGGAATGTCGCACGAACTTACTTCACCCTCTTTGTTGGCGACAATGGTATTTACTGCTGTGCTGTCATATTGCATCAGCTTGTCGCCCACGGGGAGCATATAAAATTCTTTCACACCGCTTGCTGCCTTGCCGATACAATAGCACATCAGCATATTGAATTTCATTCCTGTTTTTCGGCTGATTCTTACAAGACGTGACACATTGAGTGTTTTCAAGAACGTCACCATTGGCATAGGTGCGTTCATCCACATTTCAAAGGCGTATGCCCGGCTGGTTTCTTTGGGATTTACTTCTTTCATACTTATGCTATTTTCATTTAATGAATTAGGCAGCAAAAGTAGGGGAAGCATTTGAACCCGGATAGAACAAAAGAGACATTTATACAGGGCTGGTGAACAAATCAGAATAAGGATTTGACACTTTCAATAAAGATGTGGGCGTATATCCGCTGAACTTCTTGAACTCCCGTATGAAGTGTGATTGGTCTGCATAACCACTTGCGTAAGCTACTTGTGCTTGGTTGATTTCGCCCGATTGGTGTTGCATCTGCTCCAGTGCTTTTTGAAAACGAACAATACGGGTGTATTCTTTGGGATTAATACCTACCAATGAATTGAATAGTCGCTCAAATTGCTTTTTACTTAGGCAGGCGATAGAAGATAGTTCGGTTATGGGTGTTGCGGGAGCAATATATATTTGTTTTATTGCCGCAGTAATTCTTTTAGTCTTGTATGTCGCATCAGATAACGTATCTGTAATTTGTGACAACAGCCATTCTTCTATATGATTTATACAACGGTTGTTATCTTCGCAATCGAATATCCGTGCAGCCAGTTCATTCAAATTCTTGCTTTCAATGTCGTAACCTGAAACTTCCTGATTATAAAAGAGTGATGTCGGTACATTCAAGAATGTACTCATGGCATGAGGTTGAAATACGACCACTACCATTTCGATATTTTCATCAGCATACAGATGTGATGAAAAATTAACTTGACCGCTGATAGTTAGTTTGTTTTGTGTGGTATTCAGTTCGGGAATATACAAAGGTTTTCTCTTATGAAAGATGATTTGAGGGCAGCCAATAGGAAAGGTTAAGGTATTAAGAAGCTGGTTGCTTTTGAATACCCAATAATACCTGACGTAAGGTTGCAATAACTTACAAGGTTTGTAAAACTTGAACTCATCTTGAATCATTCTGCAAAAATAATGTGTTTTAATGACTCTGTGTTCATTAAAAATCCTTGATTCAACCACAAAAGCATATGGGTTTAACATAATTTATTTGTTGCAATCTTAGAATTGATCTTAAATGGTATTATGCGCATGGAATTCATTCTTTTATGAAAGAAAATTCGTATCTTTGCGGTCAAAATTAATATAATGGATTCTATAGATATTCAAAACATTTCGTCTTCTGATACAGAGGAATTTAAAAAACGACATGATGCTGAAGAATTTCTTCAATCATATAGAGTTGAGGAAGAGTCGTCCGCATCTGTTAACGACGATTCTGACGCTCCTATTGAAAGACCTTTTAATCCCAAGGAAATCAATATAAAAAGTAAGACAATGTCTCTTGACAACATTATCAAGAGAATACGTGAATCAGAAATAGATATGGCCCCTGATTTTCAACGTAAAGGAGATTTATGGACTCCTGATAAACAAAGTCGACTGATAGAATCCATGCTTATTAAACTTCCATTGCCAGCGTTCTATTTTGATGGAACAGAAGATGAAAAATGGCTTGTTGTTGATGGTTTGCAACGTCTTTCTGCCATAAAAAATTTTGTGGTTGATGAAAGTTTACGATTGCAAGGACTAGAATTCTTGGAAAATATCAGCGGAAAAACTTTTTCAGAGCTTCCGCGGAACTATCGTAGGATGATTGAAGAGACTGAAATCGTTGCATACATCATTAATCCGGGTACGCCTGCTGATGTTAAGTTTAATATCTTCAAACGCATCAATACCGGGGGGCTTGTGTTGGAGCCGCAGGAAATACGACATGCATTGAATCAAGGCATTCCCTCTAAGTTTGTAGCCCAATTAGCACGTCTTGATTCCTTTAGAGAAGCTACGCAAAATGTTATTGCCACTGACCGGATGCTTGATCGAGAATTTGTTACTCGTTTTCTTGCTTTTTATTTGAATGGTCCTAAAGGGTATAAGCCGGATCTTGATACTTTTATGTCTTCGTCAATGGGACAACTTAACAACAAAACTAATGATGAACTTGATAATATAAGGGTCGCTTTTGATAAGGCTATGAAATTGTCAAAAATCATATTTGACAGATGGGCTTTCCGAAAGGTGTATTCAACGGAAGAAAGAAGAAAGCCTATCAATAAGGCGCTTTTTGAGGTATGGAGTGTCGAGTTGGCCAATCTTACGATGGAAGAGCAAGAACGTGCTACTTTACATAAAGGAGACATTTTTCGGGAGTTTACCAAACTTATGAACAATGATGACATGTTTGTGGCTTCTATAACATCGGCGACAGGTGATAAGGGACGGGTAAATTATCGTTACAATAAGATTCACGAAATTTTGTACAAATGCATATCTGATGATTACAAAGATTGAAATAAACAATTTTAAAGCTATCAAATCATTGATGCTTGTTCCAACCTCCTTGAATCTATTTATGGGTTTGAACGGAATGGGGAAGTCAACAATTATACAATCCTTGTTGCTCCTTCGTCAAAGTATGAAATCCGGTTTGAAGCAATTGAGCCTTAATGGGAATCTGGTTGAGATAGGGCGTGGCAAAGATGCTTTATATAATTTTGCGGAAACAGAAGAAATTCACTTTGGCCTTGATTTTCTTCAAGACGAAGAAGAAAGGAGATATTCTTTGAATGTAATTTACGGATATTCGGCGAAAAGCGATGTTCTCAATCAGATTGATGGTCATGTGGATTCTGAGATTTTTAATCAGCCATTATTTACGACTGATTTTGTCTTTTTGAATGCCGAGCGGATGTCTCCGGCGACCACATATGAAATGTCATATGACGAGGTGATGAACAATCACACTATAGGCATTCATGGAGAACTTGCAGCGCATTTTTTGTCAATGTATGGTGATTCTCTTATTGTTCCAAAATCAATGTGTCTTGAGACTGCTTCTTCAAACAAATTGTTAGATCAAGTACAAGAATGGATGAAGGTGATAAGTCCCGGAGTTAATATTACGACAGAGGAATTACCTCAGATAGATAAAGTAGTCGTATCTTATGGGTTTCAAACAGACACTATTTCGACTAACAAATTTCGTCCTACGAATGTTGGTTTCGGTATCTCTTATATATTACCTGTCATTATCGCATGCTTAAGTGGTATTCATAAACTGATTATTATAGAAAACCCTGAAGCACATCTTCACCCCAAGGGGCAGGCTAAAATGGGAGAGTTGATTGCGAGGTGCGCTACAACTGGTACTCAATTGTTTGTCGAAACTCATAGTGACCATATTGTGAATGGGTTACGTGTATCAGTTAAGGAAAAAATCATACACTCGAAAAAAGTGTGCATCAACTATTTTACCAAAAAGGTTGAAGAAGGTCAGAATTACACGATAAACAATCCTATCAAGATAGGAATTAATGGAGAGTTAAGCGATTATCCGCAAGACTTCATTGACGAATGGGAAAATCAATTGATGAAGTTAATATAATTTGCCTTATGGATTCTTTCAATCGGCAAGCCTGTTTCAATGAGCTGAGTTTTCTTGACAGGGATGATAATGAAGATTCGTTCCTGATATTTTCAAATTATGCCAAGACTATAAAAGCGTTGAAGGCAAAAGGATTTAAAGGTATTAGATACGAACATGGTATTGTATCTTTGACCAAGGAAAACCTGCGAAGCGTATTTGATCTTCGGAAGGATCCGAAGGGCAGAATATTATTCGATTTTATTCTTACCACAGCCAGAAATCCTTATTTAGATTCGGATACACTAGCAGAAGAAAGATACATAAATGAATACTTTGAAGTAAAAGTCAATGATACATGGTGCGAGGGAGAAGGGTTTACTGCTGCTTATTTGCTTGACACAGTAGTAATATCTCTTCACACCCATCCTAAATGGGAAGAATCTTCTTATGCAATCAGAAATACCCAAGGTGAGCGAAAAACAGAACAAGTGTTGAATGTAGTCACATCTGAATCAACAGAGACAGAAACCATCCATCTATTCATAGAACAGCGAACACCTTTGAATCTTGAAAGATGCAATATAATGCCAGAAAAGAAATCGTACAAATTCAGAAATGACCACGGTAGTGATAAGTTGACATCATTATGGAACCGATTACGTAATTGTGATTTTATCATATCTGCTATCAATTCCTTGGAATTTAATCCAAGCGGAAAAGAGTTTATAGAAAAATGTTTTGATGATGGTAAAATGCATATAAGATTAGTAGGGTCAGACGCAGGATATGGAATGGTGATTCAAACAACTGGAAAAAATATGCGTGAAACTACGGCTATAGGAGAAAAAATAAGACAGAAATATTTATAATGGATAAACGGCAAACTCAATGCAATTATCCATTCAACCAAATTTAAATTAATATAAAAATTTAGATGCTTTTACAAGAATCTGTTGGATTTTTGCATCTCTACATTTGGAAACTTCTACGCGGTCTTATACAAAGCAGAGCAAACTAATGGTATAGCAACGGGTGGTGGTGATTTATTCTTTCTTTTTTATTCGATAGAAGAAATTTTCAAAATAATATTATCTTTGCGTCCATATAAAGCGTTCTTTTGATTTAATGCAAGATGTAGCAAGAATGAGAACTTCGCTCGTTTCTAAATCGTTACCTGTTAAGCTAAAATACCCCGTAAGTAATTGGATTTTAGCGAGAAATAAAATCCGCAATGCCTCGCTACATGCCACGTTACGTTTTTCTCGATACCGCATCTCTTCGCTATGACTTTAATGCTGTTTTTACAATTATTGTAGGATGGAACAGGCAGGAGTTTTCCGTCGGGCTCCATATCGCGATATTTCTCGATGATATGCTTGGCAACGTCCAACAGTCGGATATTGGTTTCGACACCCGTTTTCTGACGCTTGGTGTTCAACCACAAATGCCCGTCGAACGAGGTTTGCAGATTCGCTTGGGTAAGGTTCGCCATATCCGTCCAGCTCAATCCCGTAAAGGTGCAGAAGATGAACAAATCACGAATCAGTTCATAGCTTTTCTTCTTGAATGTGCCATTGATTAAGAGTGTAATTTCCTCTTTGGTCAGAAAGCCCCGTTTGGTCTCCTCTTTGGTGATGTTGTACGCGAAAAACGGATCGCGCTGCAACAAACCGTTATTGACGGCCATATAGATAATCTTCTGAAACGGCATCATATATGACCAGACCGTGTTGTTGCAGTGGTTCTTTTCCACCCGCAGGAACAGCTCGAAGT
>ENA-OWPB01000449-OWPB01000449.1-human-gut-metagenome-genome-assembly--contig:-NODE-449-length-53486-cov-5.473807_pt1 | contig 53486 bp, 43 predicted proteins | sample MGYA00248260_ERZ651838 | MGnify/ENA primary metagenome ERZ651838 (study PRJEB26924, sample SAMEA4378304) | human gut metagenome | biome: human gut; feature: human-associated habitat; material: faeces... | reverse complement strand
CTGTAACGAACACACCTCTGGACATTCCAGAGGACGCGGAGGTGATTGATGTGTGTAAAGCGGTTGAGGATATGATGAACGAGAGCAAGGCTGAAGGCCGCACCGAAGGCGCTGTGGCAGCTCTTGCAGGTCTTGTTAAGGATGGTTTGTTGAGCATTAAAGATGCGGCACGCCGTGCTAATATGACGGAGAGTGCATTTGAGGCGGAAGTGAAGAAGCTATCATAGTCGTAGTGGAATAACCAAGTGCATCATTATGTTTCTGCGCCATCATGTGGCGATAAAAATAAAACGGAATTTTATGTGAGCCTTTGAAAGTTGGAGGACATTACAATGCCAAAAAATCGACGAGCAAATGCCACATTGTTCGGCTTTGATTTTCAAAGAAATGCAGCTATTGTACTTATGCTGGAAAACATAAAAGAATTGAAATCTGTGCGCCTTGAGGGAAACGAAGAAGATATAGAAATATCTTTGAATGATGGACAGAAAATTCTGGCCCAAGCAAAAGCGATAGAAGCAAGTAGTAAAGATTTTTCGCATGTTCGCGAAAACCTGAAGAAAGCATTGCTAACCCTTTCGGAAGGAGCTGAAAGGGTATCTGCACGGCAACTGATTTTCATTACGAATTCCACAAATCCTTTTAAAGAACCCGATTCAAGAAATGTATTTGGTGGGTTCCCTTCACGTAGAAAATTTGAAGATTTGCCACAATCTTCTAAGGATTTGGTACAAAATTATCTGAAGCAGATTAAAAGACCGCTTGATTTGTCTAAATTTATAGTACAAACTTTCCCATTTGAAACGGATGACGAGACTGAAAGATATAAATTCGTGATGCAAAAGGTAAATGACTTTATTGGTGCATTAAATGGAAATTTTACATATGGACTGGGTAAGTGGTTGTTTGATGTATGGAATGAAAATGTATTTATTAATGGAACAAAAAAGGATTCGTCTATTCAGCTAACAAAAGAAGATATTATTTGGCCGATTTTAGTACACGAGACAGACATTTCTCGCTGTGATGATGACGAATTCATCGAAGAATTTGATGTGGGGGTTTATGACGAAGTCGCGCGACTTTATGGAAATACAATAAATTCGTGTTGTGAGAGAGTTGAATTCTTTACAAGAGTGTTATATGATTATGCGCAATTTCCATGCAATAAGAAAACAAAAGGAAAATGCCGAGAATTTATCAATGCTACATGGGAAAACTATCAGGAAGACTTTTCTGTAGTGGGTATTGAAAAAGAGACGAAAGAAGCTCTTACAAAAATTGTTCTATACAATGTAATTCACAGAAGAATAACGATTGATAAGGTTAAGCAGGGGGTGAATTTGTGATTTTCAAATCGGTTCGCATAAAAGAAGGATTTACAGAACGAAAATTCGAATTCACAGATGGCGCAAACCTTATATTTAGCAAGAAAAATAGCTGCGGGAAAACAACATTACTTCGGTTTATGTTATATTCTCTCGGCTACAATATCCCGAATACACGAAAAATCAATTTTGAACGGTGCGAGGTGGGAAGTGAAATTTTCTGTGATGCGCTGGGAGATGTGACACTCTTGCGTTATGCGGACGATTTCATTGAGACTACCATTAATGATGAAAAGAAAACATATATTTTGCCGCATCAACTACATGAACTTCATGCAAAACTTTTTGGTACAGAGAATGTCGATGTTTTAGACAATATACTTGGTGCAATTTATGTGGATCAAGAAAAAGGATGGACACTTCTAAATCGTGGTACTGTAATAGGAAGCATAAGATTTAATATCGAAGAATTAATTCGAGGACTCTCAGAATGTGATTGTAACGCTTTGATTGCTAAAGAAGCGCAGCTTTCGAAAGAACTTTCTAAGTATCGTCAAATGGCCAGCGTGGCAAAATATCGCGAGGAAGTTATTGCTGAAAGCGGAACGCTCGTATCGGATTCGTACAGCGTTGAATCAGATGCAGCCATAGCGCAATTACTAATTCAACAAAAGAATCTGCAAAGCGAGTTGAGAAGGATTGATCAAAGCCTTTCCAATAATAAGCGTACCCGTCAATATATAGCTGAAATGAAACTTGTGATTCAGTTACCAGATGGGACAATGTTTCCGGTGAAAGCGGACTCTATTGTAGGACTTGCAGATATGATCAGTTTTTTAGGAACTAAACGAAAAATAGTGTCGGCGGAACTCAAATCTGTCATGAATCAATTGGCAGGCATCCGAAAGGAACAAAATGCGGAAGAAGAACAATTAGCTTTTTACCAGTCGGAAAGCATGATCGACATTTTTGACAAAAAAATTGCAGCGGTTCCTATTGATGCAAGAGGGATAGAAAAGGAAACGAAACGTTTAGAAAAAATATTAAGAGAAGTTCGTGCCGAGATATCCAAAAAAACAAAGTCAGATGCAAAAGTTGTGACATCCCTCTACACAAACATGGTGAAATATGCAGAGGAACTGGGAGTAGGAAATAGTGAAACAATAAGCCAAGCGTATTTATTTACGTCTAACTTGAAAGAACTTTCCGGTGCAATGCTGCATAAAATGGTCTTTGTGTTTCGATTGGCATATATCATAGAAATTGAGAAATATTTGGGAATAAAGCTTCCGATTATTTTAGACTCCCCTAGTGGTAAAGAAGTTGATCCGTCTAATGTTGAACGAATGATAAATATATTAAAAAGAGACTTTTCGGGAAATCAGATTATTATAGCATCAATTTTCAACTATAACTTTGAAACTGTCAATATAATTGAACTTTCCAATAGGCTGATTGATGGGTGATTCTGTTAAGAAAAGAATCTTGTGAAAATAGGGATACACCTAGCAGAAACTCGACAATGTAGCCACGGGAAAGTAGGGTATCTCTTTTGTAACACTCAGACATAAGCCTGTGATAGTGATTCTATCGCAGGCTTTTTGTTTGGCGTGGATATACCTGTTCAGCGGGCGGCATGTATGCGGACTGCCAGCAGTGCTGTTTGCCTTGCAAATTGCGGGGCGGCATGGTATACTAACTTGCGCAACACTTTATATACAAAAAAGCTACAGAGGGATTGGGGTTTAATGATTGAGACGATTGCGGCGGTCAATCAGGCTGTCAATAATTTTGTGTGGGGCGTCCCCGCCATGGTGTGCATCATCGGCGTAGGGCTGCTTCTCAGTGTGCGGACACGTTTTTTGCAGATCCGCAAATTTCCGTATGCCATCAAAACGACCATCGGGCGGATGTTCCGCAAAAAGGATGCCTCGGATGGCTCGATGACGCCGTTTCAGGCGGTATGCACGGCGCTGGCGGGCACGGTGGGCACCGGCAACATTGCGGGCGTGGCGGGCGCCATTGCCATCGGCGGTCCGGGAGCGGTGTTCTGGATGTGGTGTTCGGCGCTGCTGGGTATGTGTACCAAATTTGCAGAGGTCACGCTGGCGGTGCATTTTCGGGAGAAAAACGCGGCCGGGGAATGGGTCGGCGGCCCGATGTACTACATCAAAAACGGTCTGGGCAAGCACTGGCAGTTCCTGGCCGTGCTCTACTCGCTGTTCGGCGTGCTGACGGTTTTTGGCACCGGCAACGCGACCCAGGTCAACACCATCGTCGCCGCCATCGACACGGCGCTGCTGCAGTATAACCTTGTGGGCAGTGAGGTGCTCTCCACCCTGAATCTTGTGGTGGGCATCGCAGTGGCCATGCTGGTGGCGATGGTCCTGCTGGGCGGCATCAAGCGCATCGGCAGCGTCAGTGAGCGTCTGGTGCCTTTTATGGCGCTGTTTTACATTGTGCTGGCTGTGGGTGTGGTTGCGCTGAATCTGCCGCGCTTTCCGGCAGTGATGGAGTCAATTTTTGCCGGGGCGTTTAATCCGGCAGCCTTCACCGGCGGTACAGTCGGCAGTCTCTTTATCAGTATGCAGAAGGGCGTTTCCCGGGGTATCTTCTCCAACGAGGCGGGCCTTGGCACCGGCTCGATCGCTCACGCCTGCGCCGACACGAAAAAGCCGGTCAAGCAGGGCATGTTTGGTATCTTTGAGGTGTTTGCCGATACCATCGTTATCTGCACGCTTACGGCGATGGTCATACTGTGCAGCGGCACGGCAGTCAGCTATGGCACGGCTGCCGGGGCCGAGCTGACGATCTCCGGCTTTACTACGACCTACGGCGGCTGGGCCTCCATCTTTACGGCGGTGGCGCTGTGCTGCTTTGCCTTCTCCACCATCATCGGCTGGGGCTTGTATGGCTCCCGCTTTATTGCATTTCTCTGCCGCAGCGATAAGGTGGTGCGCCCCTTCTTTGTCGTCTATTCTTTTATGGCGATTCTGGGCGCGACGATGGATCTTGGCCTTATGTGGAGCATTGCAGAGACCTTCAACGGTCTGATGAGCATCCCGAACCTGATTGCGCTGCTGCTGCTCTCCGGTACGGTGGTGCAGCTGACAAGGGACTACTTTGCCGCAGACAAACAAAGCTAAAACAACAGCAAGCGCCCTGCCGTGATGGCAGGGCGCTTGCTGTTGTTTTATTGTAAGGTGCCGTCCAAAATCTGCTGATAATACCACGGCTTTTCGGCGTGAAAGACCCGCCCGGCCAGATGGGAAAAGCGCGGGTCGGTGATCTGGGCAGGGAACCGCAGCTCCCATGCGCAGAGGGCCTGATATTTGAACCGCAGCTCCCGGTTGGCGGTGTTGTTTCCATACTTGGAATCGCCCAGAATCGGGCAGCCGATGTGGGCAAGGTGGGCGCGGATCTGGTGGGTGCGACCGGTCACAAGCTCAACCTCCAGCAGCGCCAGACGGCCGCTGACAGCCAGTGTTTCGTAGCCGGTGATGACCTCCTTCGCACCGCCTGCAGTCGTGTCGGTGATGCGCACGATGCCGCGCTCGGCATCCTTCGAAAGATAATCCCGCAGCAGGGCGGCGGGCGGATTCGGGCGGCCGAAGGTCACGCAGAGATACCGCTTTTCAATGGCGCGGCTCTTGATGGCGGCCGTCAGAAAGGCTTCCGCAGCACTGTTTTTGGCCAGCAGGACCAGACCGCTGGTGCCGGTATCCAGCCGGTGGCACAGCACGGCATGGGTTGGTTTCCCCTCGGCGGCCAGCTTTGCCTGCACGCGGCGCACCAGCGTGTCGCTGTCGGGGCCGTCTACCGCAATGCCTGCGGGCTTATTGGCGATAATGATGTCATCGTCCTCATACACAAACACCGCGGCAGGGGTGGGGCGGTTCTCCAGCTGCTCATCAGTCAGGAAGAGCCTGATGCTGTCCCCGTTCTGTACCCGGGTGGAGAGGGGCTGTTTTTTGCCGTTCAGCTTGATCTTGTTCTCCCGCAGGGCTTTGTTCAGCCGCCCCATGCTGAGGGCGGGAAACTGATCCATCAGATATTTGTCCATCCGCATGGGCAATAGGCATTTTACATGCAGTTCTTTCATTTTGTCGTCAACTCCTGATCCCACAAAATCGTGGCGTCGTCAATATCCAGGGTGACCATCAGCCAGCCGGCATCGTGGTCATCCACATCCAGTATCGGGTATTCCTGCCCGTCTGCACACAGCGCTGCGGCATCCGTTAAGCGGGCGCGTGCAAAGGGAGAATCGGCAAAGCAGACGGTCTTTTTTGTGGCGTCCAGCACGCCGCGGTTCCACAGCGCATCGGTGTAATCGGCCAGCCGCAGGGGGTAGCTTTCGTTATAGGGGGTGCAGAGGGCATCAAAGGTCTGCCCCTGCAGGCCGGGTGCAACGACATACCAGACGGCACCGTCCGGCCCGGTTACCTGTCCGCACCAGGCGAGGCTCCGCACAGGCTCAACGGCCTGCAAAAAAGCCCCCTCATCAGCAAACAGATAGAGCGTATCGCCCTCCGGTGCGCCGGCAGCCAAGGCATCCAGCGCGGTCTGCCGCTGGGAGGCAAGGGCGCTTTCGTCATACCGGGCGGCGAAGGGGTCATTGGTGGTCATGCCGTTGTCGGCAGCCCACAGCGCCAGATGCAGGCAGTCGGCCTGCAAGCCCTGCACCGAGAGGATGTGCCGGTATTGTCCGGCGGCCTGCCAGAAGTCGCTGACCATCTCAGTCGGGAAGGCTTCTGTTTTCTGCGCGCTTATCATTGCGTCATGCCGTGCAGCCAGTGCGGGGCTGATGTCCCACAGCTGCACGGCAGCCAGCAGTGCGGCCCAGACGGCAGCACAGGGCAGGCGCGTCAGCCCTGCAAAGGCAGCCAGTGTCAGCAGGTCGTACACAGGCCAGAACAGACGCCCGCCGGAGCGGAAAACGGAAAACAGCTTGATGAGGGACGGCGGCAGAGGCAGAACGGCCAGCGTTGCCCCGTTGGCGGTAATGACATTGCTGACGGCAAAGCCGGTCAGCACACAGCAGACAAGGCAGAGCGCCCAGTGCCGCCGCACAGCGGCCAATATGTGCCGCCGCGCCGCTGCGAGTGTGATCGGCAGGGCCGCCAGCACACCGAGACCCAGATAGGCAAAGGCATCATAGTTGCCATCAATCTGATTCTGCGCAGGCAGCAGGCGGCTGTAGAAAACACCGTTCACCCCCACGGGGTTCCACAGTGCGTTCAGGTTCATGGCAAAATAACCGTACAGCGCCTGCCCGCCGCTGGTGGCGGTGCCGTAGAAAAAGCCCAGCACCCAGCCCAGCAAGACAGTACAGGCCATATTGGCGCCGAGGAAAAGCGCCGGGCGCAGGTATTGCCGTTTTTGCACGGCGTATTCCAGCAGCAGCGCCAGCGTAATGGCGTAGGTCATGGGCAAAAAATAGGGGTGGATGCCCACGGCGATCACATTGAGGAAAAACAGCCCCGGCGTGGCGTACCGCCCTTGCCGCCGCAGCGAGAAATAGCAGTACAGCGCTGCCAAAACAAGCCACTGTGCGCCTAACGAGGTGTGTCGGAACGCGCGCTCAATCAGAATGGGACTTGCTGCAAACAGCAGGGCACCGGCCAGCGGCGCTGCCGTCCCTGCCGCGAACAGGCCGCAGAGCAGCGCACCAAAGCCGCCCTGCAGCAAAAAGCAGAAAAATGTAAACCAGCCGAAATACTGAAAGGTGCCGCCGCAGAGTGCAGCCAGCGGGCGGCAGAGCACCGCCAGCAGGGGGATAGAGTCGGTGTAGGCCACACTCACGCCGCTGGGGGCGTTGACAGCGGGGCTTACGCCCAGCGGCCAGCGCAGGGCGCTGTCGCGGTAAAAAAGCCAACCGGCGTAATGCTGCTGAATATCCTTTTCAACATAGCCGCCGCGGCAGAAGGCATCGTTTGCCACATCCAGCGGCGCGATGCCGTACACAAGCAAAAACACGACGGCCCCCAGCAGGGCCCCCAGCACAAACAACTGCGTCTTGCGCGAGGATTGAATCTTTGACATGGCTTCGCCTTTCTGATGCAAAAAAGCCCAGACAGCCGTTGGACTGCCTGGACTTTGGTTCCATGCCGCTGACCGGGATCGAACCGGTACGGTATCGCTACCGAGGGATTTTAAGTCCCACTAAAAGCGGCATTTCTACATATTGAGTCCAAACACCTTTTGGTTAGCATGTTTTTCTATATATTGTGTGTATCTAAAGTAACAGGAAAAATATTACAAGGGATTGAAGAATTGAAATTGTGGTAGAGGGATTTTCAAATAGGCATAAGAATATTTAATCTTTACCTTCATAGCGCTTCACCAGTCGATAAAATGTAGGCTTCGTAAGGTTCAATTCTCGCATTGCGTCAACAGCGAGAATCTGATTCTGTTTCCATTTGATATACACGGTCTGCCAATTTTCGGGGTAGTCCTTTGTGGGGCGGCCCATCTTAACGCCGTGTGCGCGCGCGACCTCAATGCCTTGCGCTTGACGCTTACGGATGTTTGTACGCTCTTTCTCAGCGGTGTAGCTAAGAATCTGCAAGACCAAATCTGCAATGAAGCGTTTGTCAAGGTTCTCTGTTGCGGTGCTGGTGTCCAGCAGGGGCATATCGAGAACTTTAATATCCGCGCCGATTTCGGTGGTGATGTATGCCCACTGCTTGCGAATTTCGGTATAGTTACGGCCTAGTCTGTCAAGAGAGAGAACAACAAGCAAATCACCTTTGCGCAAAAGGGGAGCACTTGTATCTGTGCCGACTAGGAGATTCCATGTGCGGCGCTCAAAATCCTTGCCCGATGCCTTATCGCAGAGAATGTGCTTCTCGTCGATGCCCTCGGCCAGCATAGCGGCCTTTTGGCGGTCAAGGTTCTGATCTACACTGCTAACACGGCAATAGCCCCAAACGGTTCTGTCCATCTGTCAGCGCTCCTTTCATTTGCTAATATAAATATACCACAGAAGTATCAAAAAGTCAATACTTTTATTGATACGTTTCTAAAGAAGATTTAAAGAATCTGAGACGCAGAAAATGCCCTCCGAATAGGCTTCGGAGGGCGTTTCTTTAAGTATACCTTTTGGAACGCAAGACGCTTTTACTTAATAAGCGTTCCGTCTAAGCGATAATAGCAATTTGTCGAGGTGTCAAAATACATTTCAACAATATAGTCTGTTCTATTGTTGCCACCAAATCCGTTTTGTGCGGAATAGTTTAGATTAACCATTATATAGTGGAGATTGTCCTGCCCTTCATATGGCCTATCATCGACGACTACCTTATAGTCATTCAATGTAAAAGAATCTTCGTTTTTTAATTGTACTTTTTCGTGGAAAACCGTAACGGCGGCTTCTAATGCAACAGTGGAATTAACAGAATACTGCGTATTAACAACTGCGCCAGAAGAACTTTTATTGCCTATTACCACAAGTAATACGACAACTGCAACTCTTGCAAGCAATGCAACTTGCCGTAATACCTTGTTTTCTGCAAAAACTGATTTTATCAGTCTTTCAGCAAACGGAAAGCAAAGAATCCCTGCAATAGCCATTGCAGCCATGGAAACAAATAATTTTGCACTATGAACTTCTGTTGAGCCTATATTAAACCGCCTTAAATAGAAAATTGTTGTGAGAAGAAGCAGCACAATTCCAATAATGGTACTAACGATATTTATAAATCTATTGGGCTTAACTTTCATACCACAGTTTGTGCAAAGAGCAGCGTTTTCATTTAATGACGCACCGCACCAACCGCAATACTTGTGTTCCTTGTTTTCTTTTACGCCGCAAGACCTACAAATCTTATGCCCCGATTTTTCGCCGCAGCTTGTGCAGTATTTCATTTGTGACTTCCTCCATTTTTAATTTATAAACTATATAGACAACAAACAGCCCATACAGTTTATTAAAATATAGCATATTTGCCTATATAATTCAAGTAGAAATGTATTGTGTAGGTGATTTTATCATGGATTACTATCAAATAGGTCAACGGATTCGTAAAATTCGTAAAGCGCATAAATACTCACAAGATGAATTAGCTTCAAAAGTAGGTATTTCAACTACACACATGAGCCATATTGAGACAGGAAACACGAAATTGAGTTTGCCTGTTCTGGTTGACTTGGCGGACGCTTTGGAAGTCCGTGTTGACGATCTTCTATTTGATAGTCCGCGCGATAGCGTTAGCTCAACAGGTGATGAATTGCAACAGCTTCTTGATGGTTGTAATGCTCAACAGGCAAAGGCTATATTAGATATTGCAAAGTCAGCGAAAACCGCTTTAGAAAAGTATTATTGAAATCAATGAGCGCGTGTATCTTCAACCGATACACGCGCCTTTCCATTAGGATACAAGGTCAAGCTGCTCCTGCTGGGAGTTATTAGCTACTTCAAGCGGCACATTCTGCTCTGCTGCATTATCTTCGTCAGCAACCTTTTTGCTTGCGCGCTTGGCTTTCTTCGCGGCGGCTTCGCGCTCCTTTTGGGCTTTCGCTTCTTCTTCCTCGCGCGCTTTCTTAGCTTTCTCTGCTTCTTCACCTTCGCGCTTCTCAACAAACCATTTGCGAATTACAGCAAACTTCACCTTGCGGACGCTCTTAGTTGCGTTGGTCTTGCTGGGAATCTTCTCACCGAACAGCTTGTCAAACTCGACCTTCCATTCTTTGTGTTCATCGTCACCAATGTAGGCTTCAATATCGTCCATAGTCGTATGGTCATACTTGCCAACGCGCTTTTTAGCTTCTTCAACCTCAATCTTGAACATGGGGAACTTGGCTTTCGTTTCAACATAAAGGTCATAGGCTTCTTTGTTGCCGTTGTTGAGCTTCTTCTCAAATGCAGCGGTGAAGATGATGGTTTCATTCTGGAGGCTTACGGTATAAAACTTAGACATAATGTTTTCTTCCTTTCGCTTTTGTGCTTGTCTCTTTCGGGTTTGTTTCCCTTTCTTTACTTATATTATAGCACATGTCGTGTCCCATAGTCCGTACTATATACAATAATTTGACACGATATTTGAACTTTTTTACTTTTGTTTTATTTCCAATTATCGTCTATTTCTTTGCAAACCTTAGTTTTCCTTAGCTTTTGCTCTTCGTTTCTGAATTGCATGTTCCTGCTGCTTTAAAATCCTTATTTCTACGCTATTTTTTCTTGCCGTTTCGTGTCCTAATTCAGACCGTGCTTTTTTCTTTTGATTTTCGCTACGCAGAATCGACAAAATTACTTTTCCTATCTTTTGGTTATATACGGCGCGCGCTCTATATACTTCAAAAATGGACAGAGAAAACAGCGCGCAATTTTTTCTATTTCCGCAATTAAACAACAAGGTCGTTTCTTCTCTTGTTTGGGACTATTCCATGTAGAACTTGAAACAAAACATCAGTATCCCACATTATAGTTTCCTTACTATATTCTTACCTGTATGTTCGGAGACACTTTCTCTACCACTCTCTTTACTATTCTTCTTTGCCTGTTTTCTCTGCTTCTCTTAATTTCTCTATATTATTCTCTTTATATCGTTATATTTCTTCTTATATTATCTCTTATATAATTCCTTACACTATCCCCTTTATTATTTCTATTATTATTTTCATTACTATTCTTTTACTGTTATCCCTATTATTCTTTGCAATTCCTGTTTGGTTTTATCAGCGCGCTTAACCAGACACGCGCTAACGCGCTGTCAGCTACGCGCGCGGTCTGTCTTAATTCTATTTATTATAATTATATATTATATTTATAATATCATTTTTAAAGAGAGTAATAAGAAAACAAGAAAAATCCAAAAAATAAGATATAATAATTAACCCAAAATCGCAAATTTTCGGAAATGCTTCTGTGCTTCAATAGCCAGCAGATACCACTTTTTATTTTGCCTTTTGTGTTTATCCTACATTACATCCCCCTACATACTAAACAACAGAGGTGTTGAACCATGACAAAACAAGAGCAACTAAACAGCACCGTTTCTATGCTGCGTCCCTTGTGCGGCGTTTCAAGGGCTGCATTTGCAGCGTAGGCGGGTTTAAATGTCTACGACCTATATGACCTTTCACGCACCAAAAGAAAGGCTTCTAAGCGGCTCTGTGAGCGCGTGGAAAAGGCATTATTGAAATACTACCCATTTGAATATAAAGCGCTCTTACAGAGCCTTACACAGTTGGAGGAGGCCTCCGATGAAAACAACGAACATCTTCTATAATCCAGAACATGAAGCGTGGCACGATGAACGCAGCCACAAAATCGCCCAATAGGAAATAAACCGCCTTGTTCCCTCAATAGCAAAGAAAGAAGCGGCGCGCCTTTATAATGAGCGCATGGACAGATTGCTTGCTGACTTACAGGCCGACTTGCAAACAACCATCTATGCTGCTTTTGAGGATAATAAAAATGTTCTTTTGGGGTAGACTACACGCGCCGTACTTTCCGAGGCGCTGTTTGAGCGCGTCCGCAATGATGTGGAACGCTTAAAAATCACAATAGAATGAGAAAGAAATTGCGCCCACAGATTCTAAGCTGTGAGCGCGCTTTTATTTTCTGAAAGCTAACTTTGTTTTGCCTCGATTTATGCGAACAGTATTGATAGGGGCGTGTTCTTCAACCATCGGTTTTGTGTCCTCTGCGAACAAATTAGAGTAGCGCTGAACCATCTTCAAAGAGCGATGGCCTAATATCTTCTGCAAGGATAAAATATCACCGCCAGATTGAATCCATCGTTTGGCGAACGTGTGTCGCCAGAGGTGGCAGCTTGTCTTTTGAACGCCACGACTTTTGTTGTATTCTCCGAGGCTTTTGCCTAGGGCAACAGGGCCGCATTTGCTGCCGTAAGAATTGCAAAAGACATAAGCCTTGTTTAAGGGAATGCCGTTTTCATCACAGCGATAGTGGCGAATGTATTCTATAAGAATCGGCTTTAGCTTTTCGGCCATTGCAATGCGGGAGGGGTCACGATTCTTTTGAACATTGACGGTTATAATGCCTTCATCAAAATCTAGATCGCTTATTTTCAGATTGGCAACGGAGGAAATGCGGTTTCCAGTAGCAAGAAAATAGTTGATGATAACCCAATTTCGGTATTCTATGAAATCTTCGGGCCTAGGCTTTACAAGTAACTTTTCGATTTCAGAATCGGTGTACACTTCTTTGATTGCGGGCGCTACTTCTCTTATATAGATATTGCGCGTATCTATCCAGCCTTTATCCATGCAGAAGTAAGCAATAGCACGCCAACCACGGAAAATGTTGTTTAGCGTTTGCTCATTACATTCTAGGTAGTCTAAAATGTAGTCGTGGTACTCGGCTTCAAAATCATCTGTTTCGAGAACGACCAACGGCATGATTTTGCCAAACTCGAGATCGCTCAATGTGTGCTCTGTAAGAGCCTCTTTTGAAGTGTTTAGCATTTTGACGTAATCGGCAGGGGATTCACTCACGAGATAAGCAACAAACCTGTAAAGGTTGCGAAAAACCTTTTGATAGTATTTGATGGTGGCTTCTGTGTTGTTTTTGCCCCTTTGATAGCTGATAAACATATCTTCGATTTGCCAAAGGGGAGTGGTGAACTTATTGACTTGCTTGCTTTTTAAGCGCGCGATTCTTCCTTTTGGGAGAGATGCTTCTTGCATTTCCAGCGCGTGCCGAAATGTTTGACGAGTTTCTTCGTCAACGGTTGAATTGGATTTATTTAAGGCTTCTGCTTCTTCTGGCGTGGCTTCAATAGTGAGACTGGCGTTGAAGATAGGCTCTTTCATTGTAAAACCTCCAAACATCGACCTTTTGATACAGAAATTATACCGCAAAATCGAGGGATTGTCAACAGAATCGAGGGATTTTTGGCCGAAAAAATACTAGGGATTGCCAGAATAAAATTGAGTAGGGATTACTTTTGATACACAGAAATCAAAACAAAAAAGGCCCTATATTCAGCGAATGAACGTTGAATATAGGGCTATATGCCGCTGACGGGAATCGAACCCGTACGATGTTTCCATCGAGGGATTTTAAGTCCCTTGCGTCTGCCAGTTCCGCCACAGCGGCATAATATGGTTATTGTAGCGCAAAAAGGCGGAAATGTCAATCTTCCCGCGGGGTGTTTTTGCACAAAAAGGGCAAGGGAGTATCCCCGCTGCCCCGAAGGCGAGAAATTTTCTGCCTGTGCAGATGGTTTCCGCTGAAAAAGCACAAAAAATTCAAATTCTTCCGCTTGTGCTTTTGGCCGTGATTTGCTATACTGATATGGTATGTTTGGACAGGTGCGCCCATTTTACAGTATGCGGGCGTTTTGGATAAGGAGAATTTAGTTGGAAAAGCTGACCTATACCCATAATGATGCCGCGGCCAAGGCGCTGGCATCGTATTACGAGACCCCGCCGCTGGCCTATGTCCGCAGCTACGGCTGCCAGCAGAATGTCAATGACGGGGAAAAGATCAAGGGCGTTTTGCAGGATGTGGGCTACGGCCTGTGCGATACGGCCGAGCAGGCTGATCTGATCCTATTTAATACCTGCGCCGTGCGTGAGCATGCCGAGCAGCGCGTATTCGGCAATGTGGGGGCGCTCAAAAAGCTCAAGGAAGAAAACCCGCGGCTGATGATCGGCATCTGCGGCTGCATGGCCCAGCAGGAGCATATTGTGGAAAAGCTGCGCCAGAGCTACCCGTATGTCGATCTGGTGTTCGGCGTGGATGGCATTGACCGTCTGCCCGCCATGCTGGCGGAGCGCATCCGCAAGGGCAAGCGCTATCTGGAAAAGCCCTCCGAGCGCAACGCCGTGGTCGAGGAGATGCCCATCCGCCGCGATTCCGGTTTTCGCGCGTGGCTGCCCATCATGTACGGGTGCGACAACTTCTGCACCTACTGCATCGTGCCGTATGTCCGCGGGCGGGAGCGCAGCCGTGAGCCCGCCGCCATTCTGGCGGAGTTCAGGCAACTGGTGGCGCAGGGCTACAAGGAGATCACCCTGCTGGGCCAGAATGTCAACAGCTACGGCAAGGGGCTGGAAAATCCCATTGACTTTGCCGATCTTTTGAACCTGCTGTGCGAGGTCCCCGGTGATTACCAGATCCGCTTTATGACAAGCCACCCGAAGGACGCCAGCCGCAAGCTGATCGACACGATCGCCGCGCAGGAGCATCTGTGCAAGCACATTCACCTGCCGGTGCAGTCCGGCTCTGACCGGCTGCTCAAGGAGATGAACCGCCATTATGATGTTGCGCAGTACATGGAGCTTATCCGCTACGCAAAGGAGAAAATCCCCGGCGTAACCTTCTCCAGCGACATCATTGTCGGCTTCCCCGGTGAGACCGAGGAGGATTTTGAAGCCACGCTGGAGCTTATCCGCAAGGTGGGCTACATGCAGCTGTTCACCTTTATCTACTCCAAGCGCACCGGCACCCCGGCAGCCAAGCTGCCGGACCCCACGACCCACGCCGAGAAGGCTGCCCGCATGGACCGCCTGCTGAAAACGCAGGAGGAGTTCGCCTTTGCGGCTACCGCCGCCATGGCAGGGCAGACCGTCCGTGTGCTGGTGGAGGCCGCCGGCCGCAACGAGGGGACCGTCAACGGCCGCCTCGACAATAACCTTGTCGTGGAGTTCACAGCCCCCGAGGCGCTCATCGGCCAGTGGGCCATGGTGCGCATCACAGGCTCCCGCGCCGCCCTGCTGGTCGGCGAGCTTGCCGGGTAAACCGGTATCAAACCTACTATATATAATAAGGAGAATATCTACCATGGATTGCATTGATCTTTTTAAGAAAGCCGCCGCCGCCCTGCAGACCGACCCCCGCTATCTGGAGCTGGACGCTGCCCGCCGTGAGAATGACGCTGACGAGGAGCTGCAGCAGATGATCGGCGAATTCAACCTCGCCCGTCTGGACCTGAACAACGAGAGTGCCAAGCCCGAGACCGATGCCGCCCGCGTGGCCGAGCTGAACGAGCGCGTCAACAGCCTGTACAGCCAGATCATGGCCAGCGAGGGCATGGTCCGCTACAATACGGCCAAGAAGGAATGTGAGGAGATGGTCGGCCATATTGACGCCATCATCAACACTGCCATGAACGGCGGCGATCCGATGAGCGTCAAGGCACCCACCGGCGGCTGCACCGGCAGCTGTGCCAGCTGCGGCGGCTGCCACTAAAGCGTGAGGTGCGGGGCAGAGAGGCCGTAGGGGCGCATTCTATATGCGCCCGCAGCACTGTACGCGGCCGCATACCTTCCGGGCGGATATGGAATCCGCCCCTACAAGAACAACATACCAACTAGAATCAACAGGAGTGTGAAACATGGCCGAGCAAGCAGTATCGCCCATGATGCAGCAGTATTTTGAAATCAAAAAACAGCATCCCAACGAGATTCTGTTCTACCGCGTCGGTGACTTCTATGAAATGTTCTACGACGACGCGCTGACGGCTTCGCGGGAGCTGGAGCTGACGCTGACCGGCAAAAACTGCGGCAAGGAAGAACGCGCCCCCATGTGCGGCGTGCCGTTCCACTCCTATGAAACCTATATGGCGCGCCTGATCGCCAAGGGCTACAAGGTCGCCATCTGTGAGCAGATGGAGGACCCGGCGCTGGCGAAGGGGCTTGTCAAGCGGGACATCATCCGCGTTGTCACCCCCGGCACCGTCATTGAGAGCAGCATGCTCTCGGAGGATAAAAACAACTATCTGGCAAGCATTTACTGCCGCCGCACCCGCGGACGCTGGCGCGCGGGCGTCTGCTTTGCCGATATATCGACAGGCGAGGCCTACGCCACGGAGCTGAACGCCGAGAAGATCGGCGGCGCGATCATCACCGAGCTTTGCCGGTACATGCCCAGCGAGATCCTGATCTGCCCGCCGATGCTCGACTTCAAGGATGTGACGACCTACATCAAGCAGCACACCCACGCTTTGGTGGAGCTGCGAGAGGACGCCTGCTTCAAGGACACTGTCATGGAGTCCACGATGGCGGACCAGTTCGGCACGGACTGGCGCGAGACGCTGGGCTATGAGAAGGACGCCCTCGTGCCTTACGCCGTGGCTGCCTTGCTCAACTACCTGCACGAAACCCAGAAGCACGGTGTCGAGCGCATTAAGACCGTGCAGAACTATGCCGATGCCCAGTATATGAGGCTGTCCCCTGTGACACGCGCCAATCTGGAATTGACCGAGACGATGCGCGGCCGCGAAAAGCGCGGCACGCTGCTCTGGGTGCTGGATAAGACCGAAACCTCGATGGGCAAGCGGCTGCTGCGCTCTTGGATTGAGCAGCCGCTTGTCGATGCACAGGCCATCAATGCGCGGCTTTGCGCAGTGCAGGCGCTCTACACCGCCAACATGGCCCGCGCTGATTTAAAGGAGGCACTCGGCCATGTGTTCGATATCGAGCGCCTGACCACCCGCATTTTGTACGGCTCTGCCACCCCGCGTGAGGTCAAGGCACTGGGGGACACCTGCGCCATGCTGCCGCAGGTCAAGGCGCAGGCGGCTGCCTGCGGCGCGCCGCTGCTTGTGCAGCTGGCTGACCAGATCGACCTGCTGGAGGATGTGCTGCAAAACATCCGCACGGCCCTTGTCGATGATCCCCCCGCGAATATGAAGGACGGCGGCGCTATCCGCGCGGGCTTCAACAGCGAGGTCGATGAGCTGCGCGACATCATGCACGGCGGCAAGGGGTACCTCTCCAATCTCGAGGCCCGCTACCGCGAGGAGACCGGCATCCCCAAGCTGAAAATCGGCTTCAACAAGGTGTTCGGTTATTATATTGAGGTCAGCCGCTCCTACACCGATTCTGTGCCGGACAGCTTTACCCGCAAGCAGACCCTGACAACGGGGGAGCGCTACATCACGCCGGAGCTCAAGGAACTGGAAAATAAGATTCTGGGTGCGAACGAGCGGCTGCTGGTGCTGGAGCATCAGCTTTTTGCCGATCTGCTGTCGGCTATCTCGGCTGAGGTCATCCGCATCCAGCGCACGGCATCGGCTGTGGCGCAGCTGGATGTGCTGGCAGGCTTTGCTGAGGCTGCCCTGCAGAACAACTATGTCATGCCCACCGTCGATGAGAGCGGCGTCATGGAGATCAGGGAGGGCCGCCACCCTGTTATTGAGCAGATGCTCAAGGGCAGCCTGTTTGTGCCCAACGATACACTGCTCGATGAGCAAGAAAACCGGATGCTGCTCATCACCGGCCCCAACATGGCCGGTAAATCCACCTACATGCGCCAGAATGCCCTCATCGCGCTGATGGCGCAGATCGGCAGCTTTGTGCCTGCAGCCAGCGCCCGCATTGGTGTTGTCGATGCCATTTTTACCCGCGTGGGTGCATCGGATGATCTGGCTGCCGGGCAGTCGACCTTCATGGTCGAGATGACCGAGGTGGCCGAAATCCTGAAAAATGCCACGAAGGAGAGCCTTGTCATTCTTGATGAAATCGGACGCGGCACTTCGACCTTTGACGGCATGAGTATTGCCCGCAGTGTGGTAGAATTTATCTGCGAGAACATCGGCTGCAAAACGCTGTTCGCTACCCATTACCATGAGCTGACCAGCATGGAGCAGGACATTCCCGGTGTAAAGAACTATAATATCGCCGTCAAAAAGCGGGGCGAGGACATCACCTTCCTGCGGCGCATCGTGGCGGGTCCCGCAGATGACAGCTACGGCATCGAGGTTGCAAAGCTGGCCGGTCTGCCCGGCAGCGTGACCCGGCGCGCCCATGCTGTGCTGCGCCAGCTGGAGGCCAGCGCCCCCGGCCGCAGCAGCACGATGCAGCTGGATTTTGAGACGGTGGAGGCCTACAATAACCCGAGCGTTCCGAGCGAGGTCGTCGATAAGCTGCACAAGGTGGACATTGAGACGCTGACCCCGCTGGAGGCGCTGAACTTCCTGTATGAATTGAAAAATACCCTTGACAAAGACTAAAGGCAGGTGAAAGCAATGGCGGAGATCCGCGTATTGGACAAGCATACGGCAGAGCTGATCGCAGCGGGCGAGGTCGTGGAACGGCCGGCCTCTGTGGCAAAGGAGCTGCTGGAAAATGCCATTGATGCGGGCGCGACCCAAATCACGCTGTCCGCTGTCCGCGGCGGCATCCAACAGCTGCAGATCGTGGACAATGGCTCAGGCATTGAGGCTGAATATATCGACAAGGCGTTTATCCGCCATGCCACCAGCAAGATCACCACGGCGGAGGATCTCGGGCATATCCACACACTGGGCTTCCGCGGCGAGGCACTGGCCTCGATCGCCAGCGTGGCCCGGGTCGAGGTGCTGACCAGAACAGAGGCCGATGAGTACGCCTGCTGCTACCGCATTGAGGGCGGCGAGCCGCTGGGCATCGAGCCGGGCGCGCGGCCGGTAGGCACGACGATCACGGTCAACGATCTGTTCTACAACACGCCCGCCCGGATGAAATTCCTCAAAAAGGACGCCAGCGAGGCTACCTTTGTGGCGGATACAGTGCTGCACACAGCGCTGTCCCACCCCGAGATCAGCTTTCGGTTCCTGCGGGACGGCAAGCAGCAGTATGTGACCCCCGGTGACGGGGATCTGCGCAGTGCTGTCTATGCCGTGCTGGGCCGTGAGTTTGCCCGCGACCTGCTGGCCGTGGACGGCGGGAGTGAATTGTACCATGTCACCGGTCTGGTCACGCCGCCCCGTGCCTGCCGCGCCAGCCGCGGGGCGCAGCATTTCTTTGTGAACGGCCGCTATGTCAAAAACCGCACGATCATGGCCGCGCTGGAAAATGCCTACAAGGGCACGATGATGCAGGGCAAGTTCCCCGGTGCAGTCCTTATGCTGGAAATGCCGCCCGACATGGTGGATGTCAATGTTCACCCGGCCAAGACGGAGATCCGTTTTGCGAGAGAGAGCGATGTCTTTGACGCAGTGTACCGCGCCGTGCGCGCCGCGCTTGCGACCCCCGGCAGCGGTGAGTGCCGCTTTGCGATGGGCCACACGGCCCCCGAGCCAGAGGAAAAAAAGCCTGCGGAGGTGCCGCAGCCGTCGGCGCGGCCAACCGCTGCCCCGCAGAAGAAAGGCGGCTTCACCACGCTTTCTGCAGCGGAGTATCGCGCAATGGCCGGTCTGACGGCTCCCGTACCCGTCAGACCTCTGCCGGATGTTCTGGAGGCACAGTCTCCGCGACCGGCCTATGAGGCTGGCCCTGCGCAGAAGCCGTTGGCACCTGCCGCGCCGGTGACGCCTGTGACCGCCGATACATCCATCCCCGTGCCGCAGCCGATGCCCTACACCGCCTTGACTGATGACACGGTGCTGGATGTGCTGCCCGACATGCCGGACGAAACGCCTGCCGAAGCAGCAGCCATTCCAACGGTGGCCCCGGCACAGCCGTCCGAGCCTGACGATGCAGAAAACGCAGAAAACGAACCCCGCGCCCTGAGTGCCCTGCCGGATGCCGCTGTCCCTGAGCAGACAACACTGGTGCCGCCGCCCCAAAGCGAGCCGCTGCGTCTTGTCGGCGAGGTGTTCAAGACCTACATCATTACGGAACGCGGCGGCGAGCTTTGCCTGATCGACAAGCACGCCGCGCACGAGCGCATTTTGTTTGAGCAGCTTGCCAGGGACTACGGCAATGTGCCGTCCCAGATGCTGCTTGTGCCGGTGCAGGTCAATCTGACCGCTGCAGAAAAGCAGGCTGTGCTGCAGAACCTCGATCTGCTGACCGATGCGGGCATTGAGGCCGAGGATTTTGGCGGCTCGACCGTGGTTGTCCGTGCTGTGCCCGCTGATGTGGCGGTGGACGATGTCGAGGATATGCTTGTGGAGCTGGCCGCAAAGCTGGCGGACGGCGGCCGCGATGCCCTGCGTGAAAAGACCGAGTGGGTGCTGCATTCCATCGCCTGCCGTGCCGCCATCAAGGCGGGGGACCGCACCAACGCTGCCGAGATGCTGGCGCTGGCCCAGCACATCATGGACGGAACGGTCCCGCCGTTCTGCCCCCATGGGCGGCCCTGTGTGCTGAAAATCACCCGGAAGGAGCTGGAAAAGCAGTTTGGCCGACTTGTCTGAACCCCGCGTTATCGCTGTCGGCGGGCCGACAGCCAGCGGCAAGACCGCGCTGAGTGTGGCGCTGGCAAAGACCTTTGACGGCGAGATCATCAACGCCGATTCGATGCAGCTCTACAAAGGGCTGGACATAGGCACGGCAAAGCCGAGCCCGGAGGAGCAGCAGGGGATACCGCATCACCTGCTGGACTTCCTGCCGCCTGAAACTGCCTACAGTGTGGCGGATTTCACCGCTGCGGCAGACCCGCTGATCCGTGAGATATCGGGCCGCGGAAGGCTGCCCTTTGTGGTGGGCGGCACAGGGCTGTACATTACCAGCCTGCTGAATGGCATGAGCTTTGCCCCTGAAAAGACTGACCCCGCCATCCGCGCCCGGCTGCAGGCACAGGCCGATGCAGGAGACGGCGCGGCGCTGTATGCAAGGCTGCAGCAGATCGACCCCGACTACGCAGCGATTGTCCACCCGAATAACCTGCCCCGGGTCATCCGGGCACTTGAGCTGTATGAGTCCACCGGCCGCAGGATGAGTGCCGAGCGGGTGAATGCCCGCGCAGCCAGACCGCCCTACCGCTCGCTGTGTCTCTGCCTGACCTGCCGCGACCGTGCTGTGCTGTATGACCGCATCGGCCGGCGGGTCGATGCGATGATCAAAAACGGTGTGCTGGACGAGGCTCGCCGGGTGTATGAGCATCGTGAAACCTACCGCACGGCGGCGCAGGCCATCGGCTACAAGGAGTTTTTTCCGTATTTTGCGGGGGAGCAGAGCCTTGCGGACTGCACCGAAAAGCTCAAGCAGGCCACCCGCAATTATGCCAAACGGCAGCTGACATGGTTCCGCCGCCAGAACGAGGCTGTTTGGCTGTATCTGGACGAAGAGGATGTCACAGCCCGTGCCTGCGCGCTGGTGCGTGATTTTTTGCAAGAGTAACCGAAAGGAGCGTGTACAGTGAGAGAACGGCAGGACCGCCCGGCGGCCAAGAGATTTTTTCAGGCTGTCGGCCTGCTGGCGCTGGCGCTTGTCTCGGTTTATATCATTGTGCAGTGCTTTGTTATCTTCCGCCAGTCCTACAAGACAGAGACAGCCATCCGGTACACGATGGCCGAGAGCGTGCGCCTGAACGGCGTTGTCGCGTTTGACTCAGTGGATGTGGCGGGCAGCGGCAATCTGGGATATCTGGTGCAGGATGGCGAGCGCGTGACGAACGGCACCGTGGTCGCAGAGTGCTATACCAACGATGAGCAGGGCGTTCAGCGCGAACGCCTTGACCGGTTGGAGCGCACCATCACGCTGCTGACCAAGTCCCAGAATTCAACCGGCAGTGAGCTTTCCGTGCTGACAAACCAGACAAGGCAATCCCTGTACAACCTGCTTGACAAGCTGGACACGGCCCAGTACGGAGGTATCTCCGAGGCGGAGGACAACTTTCTGCTGGCCCAGAACCGGCTGCAGATCAGCACCGGGCAGACGGCGGGCTTTTCCCAGACCATCGCAACCCTGCAGGAGGAGTATGACAGCCTGAAAAGCCAGCTTGACACCCTGCAGACGATTACGGCGGCAACGAACGGCTATTTCAGCAGTACGGCGGCCTCGCCGCTGATCCGGGCCGACCGGCAGGCGCTGGATGACGCTGACCCCGCCGCACTGCAGACCATGCTGCAGGAGGGCTTCCCGGCCGCTGACACCGACCGCGCCGGGCAGATCGCAACGGGCTTCAGCTGGAAATTCTACGCCGTCTGCGACCTCGATACCGCCGCCCGCTTTGAAAATGTCGGCACAGTAAAGATCAGCGTGCCCGGCAAGCAGAACACCCCGCTTTCCGCCACAGTTGAGGAGGTGCAGACTGACAAGGACGGCGGCATTGCCAAAATCGTGCTGCAATGCCAGACCATCAACGCCGATATTCTGGGTTTCGGGCTGGAAACCGTGCAGATCGACCTCAAGACCTACGAGGGCATCCGCATCGACAAGCAGGCGCTCCACATCGTGGACGGCCAGCGCGGCGTCTATGTCAAGTACGGCAACCTGCAGCGCTTTCTGCGGATCACGACTCTGTATGAGAATGACAGTTATATCCTGATCCCCGATAACGGCAAGATCGGCACCGATAACGAGGTGCGGCTGTATGACGAGATCATCGTGCAGGGCACAAACCTGCAGGATGGCAAACTATTATAACGAAAATACGGGCTTTTGTATTGACAAGAGTACCAAAAAAGAAGATAATATTTAATGTATATCGCTGTAGCAGTGTGCTGACCGTGAACAGTGCATAGTTTTTAAAGGAGTTTTACGACCATGTCCATGTTTGACAGTTTGAAAAGTAAACTCGGTATCGATTCCGAAGCAGATTCCTATGTGGACGATACCGAAGACGAAATCTTCCCCGGCGGGCAGGGCGGCGCTGCGGCGCAGGGCTACACCCAGCAGGAGGTCAAGCAGCACAGCAATAAGGTCGTGAATATCAATGCAACGACCCAGCTGCAGGTCGTTCTGGTCAAGCCGGAACGCTTTGAGGATGCCTCCGCCATCGCGGATCAACTCAACGCCAAGCATACGGTGGTGCTGAATCTCGAGTCCACCGGCAAGGAGATCTCCCGCCGCCTGATCGACTTTTTGTCCGGCGTGGCCTACGCCAACAACGGCCAGATCAAGCGTGTGGCGACCAGCACCTTCATCATCACGCCGTACAATGTCGATATTATGGGCGATTTGATCGGCGAGCTGGAGAACAACGGTGTATTCTTCTGATACAGCCGACACAAGCCCGGCAGTCCGCGGCTTTGTGCCGCCGCAGAACGATGATGAGCGCCGTCTGATGCGCCGCGTTGAGGAGCTGTGCCGCATCTGCGAAAGCCGCGGTATCCCGCGCTATACGGGCTTTCTCTCCGACCGGGAGCAGAGTCTGGCGCAAGCCGCCTGCAACAGGGCCGGGTGCAGCTGCATCCGCTTTTGGGGTGGGTTTGACGGCGCGGAGCGAAAAGTCCTCTGCATAGAGCCGCCCGAGGCATGGCAGGAGGAGCCGCTCGCGTATCTGCAGTTTACCGCCTGCGGCGATAAGCTGCCGACACACCGCGATTATCTCGGATCGATCTTGGGTCTTGGGCTGGAGCGCGCCTGTGTGGGAGATCTTTTGGCAGACCCGGAAAAACCCGATACCTTTTACGCCGTTGTTCTGGCAGATAAGCAGGAGTTTATCCGCACTGAGCTGACGAGCGCGGGACACTGCACCGTGCACACCGAATGTGCCGATACGCTGCCCGCCCATCTTTTGGAAAGCCGCGAGCGTGCCCTGCAGCAGGCCACTGTGCCGTCCCTGCGGGCCGATGCGGTGCTGGCTGTGATGCTGCATACCTCCCGCACCCGCGCGGCAGAATATATTGCTGCAGGCCGTGTGGAGATCAACCATCTGCCGCTGAAGGCCGCCCACGAGACCGCCTATGCCGAGGATATCTTCACGGTGCGGGGTGTGGGCCGCTTCAGGCTGGCGGCCATTGGCGGCAAAAGCCGCAAGGACCGCCTGTTTATATCCTTTTATCAATACTGAGCGCATGATCTGCCCGCGGAACGCCGCGGGCCGGGAATAACGGGGCGCAAAGCCCCGCATACAGGAGGAAAGTCATGATCTCATCTGAGGATGTCCGCCGCGTAACGTTTGAAAAAGCGTTTCAGGGCTATCGCCGCGACGATGTGGACGATTATCTCAAGCAGGTGGCCCAGAGCATGGATGAGCTGGCCGCCCAGAACGATGATCTCCAGAAAAAGCTGGTTGTGCTGGCCCAGCGCATCGACCAGTACCGTGCCGAGGAGGATACGCTGCGCACCACGATGATCAATGCCCAGCGTCTGGGTGAAAATGTCATCCGTGAGGCCAAGCAGAAGGCGGCCGAGATCATACGCACCGCCAATATCAAGGCTGAGGACCGCGAGCAGCGCTCCCGCGATGATGTCGAGCTGGCCAAGCAGGAGATCGTCACGCTGAAAAGCGAGGCTGACAGCTTCAAACGCTCGCTGATCGAGATGTACCGCAAGCATATCAACCTTATCAATAAGCTGCCTGATTACACCCCGCAGCCCGAGGATGCGCCGGTTCGCCCGGTCCAGCCTGCGGCCGAGCCTGTGCAGGCACCGATCCAGACGGCAGCCCCGGTTGAGCAGCCTGCCATGGCGGCGGAGCCTGTTTATACACCGCCCGCCACCCAGCCTGCGGCCGAGCCTGCCCCGGCACCGGTGCAGGAGACGGCGTACTATGAGGAGCCTGCCCCGCAGCCTGCAGCCGAGCCGCTGCGCCCTGCGGCGGAAAAGGTGGACACGGTGGAGTTTGCCATCGCGCCCCACCCCGAGGAGCCGGAGGAACCGGACCCGGTGCCCGAAATGGCAGCCCCGGCCATAGAGGAGACGCGCTTTCAGGATGTCTCCGGCCTGTATGATGAGCCGGAGACCAAGCCGGTGCGCCGTACCCGCAAGACGGGCACTGCGGCCAAACGCACCACCCGCAAAAAAGTAAGTGCCGAACCGCAGGAGGAGTTGAACTCCCCGGCGTTCGATAACTTTGAAGGCGTTGACTTTGACAGCTGACGCTGAAAGAATCCATAGAGGGCAGCCCCGCGCAATGTCAGCCCGGCGGGCGTTAAGCAGCGCTTCGGCAGTGCTTGACAGCAGGCGGGATTGCCGTCAATCCAAAAAATAGAGGAGAGTAGGAAACCTTGGCGCAGAACTACAACGACACCATTCATAAGATGCAGACCCCGTTTGAAATGCGGGCCGGCCTGCCGAAAAAAGAGCCCAAGATGCTCGAGGACTGGGAGAACAACCATGTCTATGAGCAGATGATCAAGAACAACGAGGGCAAGCCGCAGTACATCCTGCACGACGGCCCTCCGTATGCCAACGGCAACATCCACATGGGCACCGCGCTCAACAAGATCATCAAGGACATCATCATCCGCTATAAGAATATGACCGGCTTTGAGGCACCCTATGTGCCCGGCTACGATACCCACGGCCTGCCTATCGAGCTGAAGGCGCTGAGCTCTCTCGGCGATAAGAAGGCGGGTGTCTCCAAGCTTGAGCTGCGCAAGATCTGCAAGGAGTTCGCCACCGAGCATATTGATGTGATGAACTCCCAGTTCAAGCGTCTGGGCGTGCAGGGCGACTTTGAGAACCCCTACCTGACCCTGCGCCCCGAGTTTGAGGCCCGTCAGGTCGAAATCTTCGGCGAGATGGCCAGAAAGGGCTACATCTACAAGGGCATGAAGGCAGTTTACTGGTGCCCCGAGGATCGCACCGCACTGGCCGAGGCGGAGATCGAGTATGCGGAGGACGAGTGCGATTCCATCTACGTCCGCTTTAAGCTGACCGATGACCCCAACGGTGTGCTGGCTAAGCACAATGTCCCGCTGGACAAGGCATGGATCGTGATCTGGACCACGACCACATGGACACTGCCCGCCAATGTGGCTACCTGCCTGAACCCCAGCCTTGAGTACGCCTTCGTCAAGATCGGCGATGCTTACCATATCATGGCCGCCGGTCTGGTCGAGTCCACGATGAAGGGCTGCCATATCGACGAGTATGAGGTTCTGCCGGAGACTGTTCTCGGCAGTGAGCTGGAGCTGATGCAGTACCAGCATCCCTTCCTTGACCGCAAGGGTCTGGTCATTCTGGGCGACCATGTTACGCTGGAGGGCGGCACAGGCTGTGTCCATACCGCACCCGGCCACGGCGTGGAGGACTTTGAGGTCTGCGTGAACCACTATCCGCAGGTCCCTGTGGTTGTTCCCGTGGATGACGCCGGCCGTCTGACCGCCGAGGCGGGCGAAAAGTTCGCAGGCCTCAAGGTCTGGGATGCCAACAAGGTCATTCTGGAGCATATCAAGGAAAGCGGTCACCTGATGGGCGTACAGCACATCACCCACCAGTACCCGCATTGCTGGCGCTGCCATCATCCCATCATCTTCCGTGCGACCGAGCAGTGGTTCTGCTCCATCGACGCCTTCAAGGAGGATGTCTACAAGGCCATTGATAATGTGAAGTGGCAGCCCGCCTGGGGCCATGACCGCATGGCCGGCATGGTCCGCGACCGCAGCGACTGGTGCATCAGCCGCCAGCGCGTCTGGGGCGTGCCCATCCCGGTGTTCTACTGCAAGAAGTGCGGCAAGTACCACATCACCGATGCCTCCATCAAGGCCGTCTCCGACCTGTTCCGCAAGGAGGGCAGCGATGCATGGTACAAGTATGATGCCAATGACATCATGCCCAAGACCGAGGTCTGCGAGTGCGGCGCCGCCGATTGGGAGAAGGACCCCGACATCATGGATGTCTGGTTTGACTCCGGCTCCACATGGAGCGCTGTCTGCCGTGAGCGTCCCGAACTGCGCTGGCCCGTGGATATGTATATGGAGGGCGCCGACCAGTTCCGCGGCTGGTTCCAGTCCAGCCTGCTGACCTGCGTTGCCACTCAGGGCATTGCCCCCTACAAGGAGGTTCTGTGCCACGGCTGGGTCGTAGATGAGAAGGGCAAGCAGATGCACAAATCCGCCGGCAACGGCGTGGAGCCCAGCGAGATCATCCGTGATTACGGTGCCGACATCATCCGCCTGTGGGTCGCCTCCAGCGATTACACCGTTGATGTCCGCGCCGGTAAGGAGATCTTCCGCCAGCTGTCCGAGGCCTACCGCAAGATGCGCAATACTGCCCGCTTCATGCTGGGCAACATCAACGACTTTGATCCTGCCAAGGATATGGTTGCCGATGACCAGCTGTTTGAGATCGACCGCTGGGCGCTGGAAGCCTGCAATAAGCTGACCGCCAACCTGCGCGATGCCTATGACCACTATGATTTCAGCCGCGCCTACCACGCACTGTACAACTTCTGCGTCATTGATATGTCCAACTTCTACATGGATGTCATCAAGGACCGTCTGTACTGCGCAGATGACCATGCGCGCCGCTGCGCACAGACTGCACTGTACCGCATTCTGGTGGACTTCACGAAGCTGCTGGCACCCATCCTCTGCTTTACCAGTCAGGAGATCTGGAGCTATGTGCCGAAGCTGCCCGGTATGAAGGACTATGTGGTCTTTGAGCAGATGCCCGAGGCTAAGCCCGCTGCCAACGATGCCTTTACCGCCAAGTGGGATCGCATCATGGCGATCCGCGATGATGTGAAGAAGGTTCTGGAGCAGGCCCGTGCCGATAAGGTTATCGGCTCTGCACTGGAGGCCGGTCTGACGCTGTACTGCAGCAAGGAGGTCTACGACTTCCTGAACGCCATCCCGATGGATGAGCTGGCCGACCTGTTCATCGTCTCCCATGTCGAGCTGGTCGAGGGTGAAGGCGGTGTCAAGGGTCTGGTCGAGGGGCTCGGCGTAAGCGCCGCCCACGCCGCCGGCAACAAGTGCCTGCGCTGCTGGAAGTATGATACCTCCGTTGGGGAGGATGGCCTTTGCCCGCGCTGCGCTAAGGTTCTGAAGCTGTAAATTTACTCTGCCGTCAGCGGTGCTTATACGCGTAAGCACCGCTGATTTTTTCGGATAAGGTGTTGTATGATTTCTGGTTTGTTTTCTCTGCTGGGGGCGGCCGTTCTGGTCGTGATCGACCAGCTTATCAAGCACTGGGCCACGGCGGCGCTGCTGCCGGTGGGCAATATGGATGTGCTGCCCGGCATTGTCGAGCTGCGCTACTGCCTGAATGACGGTATGGCATTCTCGATGTTGGCCGGTAAGCAGACGCTGCTCATCGGCATGACCTCGGTCATGCTGGTGGTGGTGGCCGCCATGCTGTTTACCCGCAAGATGCCTGTGTGGGAGCGCATCTCTTGGACGCTGATCCTCGGCGGCGGTGTGGGCAACCTCATCGACCGGGTGCTCAACGGCGTGGTGGTGGACTACATCAATGTGCTGTTCATGCACTTTGCTATCTTCAATTTTGCGGATATCTGCGTCTGCGTGGGTGTCGGCCTGCTGATGCTGGTCGTGCTGCTGGACTCCTTCAAGAAAGAGGCGCCCGCAAAGCAAAAGGCGGATGACGATGGAACTGCTTGAGCTTTCCGCCGCCCCCGGCGACAGCGGCCGGCTGGATGCGTGGCTGGCGGGGCAGTGCCCGACACTCTCCCGCAGTGCGCTGCAGGGGCTGATCGAGCAGGGGCTTGTCACCCGGGACGGCGCGCCTGTCAACAAAAAAGAGAAGGTGGCCCCCGGTGCTGTTTACCGTGTGGCACTGCCCGACCCGCAGCCCATTGAGGCGCAGCCCCAGAACATTCCGCTTGATATTGTGTATGAGGATGATGACCTGCTGGTGGTCAACAAGCCGAAGGGCATGGTGGTTCACCCGGCCCCCGGCAACCCGGACGGCACCCTCGTCAATGCACTGCTCTACCACTGTGCCGGGCAGTTGTCCGGCATCGGCGGCGCAATCCGCCCCGGCATCGTACACCGCATCGACAAGGATACCAGCGGTCTATTGGTAGTAGCCAAAAACGATGCGGCGCATCAGGCGCTCAGCGCCCAGATGAGCGTACACAGCATCCATCGTGTCTACCATGCGGTGGCCTACGGCAACCTCAGGGAGGACGAAGGCTTTGTGGAGCGGTGGATCGGCCGCGACCCGCATGACCGCAAAAAGATGGCCGTGCTGGCGGAAAACGCTGCCGGGGCGCGGTATGCCTATACAGGCTGGCATGTGCAGGAGCGGTACGGCAATTTTACCTACATAGCCTGCAAGCTCAAGACAGGGCGCACCCACCAGATCCGGGTACATATGGCATCCACAGGGCATCCGCTGGCGGGGGATGCTGTCTACGGCCCGAAAAACTGCATCAAATCGCTGAACGGCCAATGCCTGCACGCTAAGGAGCTGGGCTTTGTACACCCGAAAACAGGGGAGTGGATGCAGTTTGATTCCCCGCTGCCGCCCTATTTTACTGATTTTCTGACACGGTTAAGAAAGGAACATCGCGCATGAAACCACCCCTCGGCGATACCCTTGTGATCTGTGACATGGATAATACGCTGCTGACGGCCAAGGAGGGGATTCCTGCCTGCAACCGGGCAGTCATCCGGCTGTACACCAGTTTGGGCGGACTGTTTACGGTGGCTACCGGCCGCCCGCCGGAGTCGATCCGTGCAGCGCTGGGGGATATCCGCCTGTCCCTGCCGGCAATCTCCTGCAATGGGGCACTGCTGTATGATTTTTCCACCGAGTCAGTGCTGCACCGCGCAACCCTGAACCGTGAGCAGGCCACCACCGCCATTCTGGACATTCTGAACAAATTCCCCCGCATGGGGGTCGAGGTCATGGCCGGAAACGGGGAAATGTATGTCATCCATGCCAACGAAGTTACCCACGCCCATCAGGTGGACGAGCACCTGGGCAGCATCGCCTGCCCGGTCGAGTCGGTGCCCGATGGCTGGATCAAGGTCGTGTTTGCCTCCGACCCGGAGAGCATCCGCAAGCTGGGGCAGTACGCCAAGACGAAATACTATGGCCGGGATAACTATTTCCTTGCCACCAACAGCATCTATCTTGAGATCATGCCCGGCGGCGTAAGCAAGGCCAGCGGTCTGCACGACCTCTGCGCCCTGATGAGCAAGTCCATGAAGAACACCGTCTTTATCGGTGACTACTATAACGACCTTGAGCTGATGCGGGAGGCCGGCTACGCGGTTGCGGTGGCCAATGCCCCGGCAGAGGTCAAGGCAGCTGCCGACCATGTTACGACCTGCACCTGCGCAGAGGGCGCGGTGGGTGAATATCTGTACAGCCTGATCGGCAAGACCGAGGGCTGACCAAAGAGGGTTTGACGATGAAAGTCAGCGAACTGATGGACCCCAAGGGTGTTCTGCTCCATGCAAAGATCGACAACTCCGCCGATGCATTGGGTATTCTGGTGGAGCTGCAGGAGGGGATCGGCGTCATTACCAACGGCAATGCCTATTATAATGCCGTCAGCTACCGGGAGACCTTCGGCGGTACAACGGCCATCGGCGGCGGCATTGCGCTGCCGCATGCCGGCAACGCCGGTGTGTCGGCACCGGGCATATCCGCCCTGCTTTTGCGCCACGGTGTGGATTGGGGCGCCCCGGACGGGGAACCGGTAGACCTTGTGTTTATGATCGCCGTTCCGCCGCGCTGCGAAAGCCTGCACCTGCAGATATTGGCACGGCTGGTAAATTTGCTCAGCCGCAGTGATCTGGTTGAGGCGCTGCACAACGCAAGCACCCCCCAGCGCTTTGTTGAGCTGATTGCCAAGGCGGAAAACGCCTGCTTTGCAGACTGAAATCTGATTTGCCCCAGCTTGTGTATAAGCTGGGGCATTTTGTTTACATCCGCCCGCCGTACCTGTCGCAAACAGCGTGGGCAACTGCAAGGTGTTCGTTAATTTGACTAAAAAATACTTTTGAGGGAGCAGAGTATTATACGAAATTACACTTGCTTTAAAGCACTAAAGCGTGCTATACTTTAAAGCACTAAACCGGCTGCGCTTGAGGGACCTGCCTGATGGTAGGTGTACACCTGAAGAAAAAAGGTGCGCAGCGGGTACTATTGGAGGAATTTACATGAAAAAAGCAGTTTCCCTTATGATGGCTGCCGCCATGACCATGGGTCTGGCCGCCTGCGGTGCTACCGCGTCCACCGACACCGCCGCATCCGCCGCTGATGCCGCTTCCACGACCGATACCGCTTCCGGCACAGAGGCTGCCGCGGACAGCAAGGTTTACCGTGTGGGCATCTGCCAGCTGGTTCAGCATGAGGCACTGGATGCCGCAACGCAGGGCTTCAAGGATGCACTTGTAGAGGCGCTGGGCGAGGGCAATGTGAAGTTTGATGAGCAGAACGCCTCCGGCGATTCCGCCAACTGCGCCACCATTGTGAACGGCTTCGTTTCCTCCAATGTGGATTTGATTCTGGCCAATGCGACCGCCCCGCTGCAGGCGGCCGCACAGGCGACTGCCGATATTCCCATTTTGGGCACCTCGGTCACGGACTATGCGACTGCGCTGGACATCAGCGGCTGGACCGGCACGGTAGGCGGCAACATCTCCGGTACCTCCGATCTGGCTCCGCTGGATCAGCAGGCGGCCATGATTCAGGAGCTTTTCCCGGACGCCAAGGCGGTCGGCCTGCTCTACTGCAGCGCCGAGCCAAACTCGGTTTACCAGTGCGATGTCATTGAGGGCTATCTGAAGGAGGAGGGCTACACCGTTACCCGCTACGCCTTCACTGACACGAACGATGTTACCTCAGTGGCACAGACGGCTGCCGATAACTCCGATGTCATCTACATCCCTACCGACAACACCGCTGCCTCCAACACCGAGGCAATCGCCAATGTGGTTCTGCCTGCCAAGGTTCCTGTTGTGGCTGGCGAGGAGGGCATCTGCAACGGCTGTGGTGTTGCCACGCTGTCCATCAGCTACTATGATCTGGGCCACGCCACCGGCGAGATGGCCGCCAAGATCCTCGCTGAGGGTGGTGATGTTTCTACCATGCCGGTAGAGTACGCACCCAATGTCACCAAGAAATACAACGCCGCCAACTGCGAGGCACTGGGCATCACCCCGCCGGACGGCTATGAGGCCATTGGCTGATAGAACAGCAGCCGCTTAACCACCATCATAACGGCGAGGAAAGGGAGGTAAACTCTCTTTCCCCGCTGTTTTGGTGCTTATAAAAATTCTGGAGGATGTTTTTATGGATTTCCTGACCTCCCTGTTGAACTCAATGCCCGGTGCCGCAGCGCAGGGACTGATTTGGGGCATTATGGCCATCGGCGTTTATCTTACCTACCGCATTCTGGATATGGCGGACCTGACTGTTGACGGCTCTCTCGGTACTGGCGGCGCGGTCTGCGTTGTGCTGGTGCTGAACGGTGTGCCGGTGGGGGCTGCCCTTGTGGCCGCCACGCTGGCCGGTATGCTGGCGGGCCTTGTCACAGGCCTGTTCCACACGGCCTGCGGCATCCCTGCAATTCTGGCCGGTATCCTGACCCAGCTGGCGCTCTATTCGGTCAACCTGCGCATCATGGGTACAGGTACGGGCGGCGGCAAGGCTAACCTGCCCATCAGCGTGGATAAATACGGTCTGCTGGTTTCGGCCCGGTATGTCCGTGCGCTGGCACTCAACAATCCTATTATCGTGCTGCTTATCTTCTGCGCAATCCTCATCGGCGTGCTGTACTGGTTCTTCGGCACGGAGCTTGGCTGCGCACTGCGCGCAACCGGTGCCAACCAGCACATGGCCCGCGCGCAGGGCATCAACACCAATGTGGCCATCGTTCTGGGTCTGATGATCTCCAACGGCCTTGTGGCGCTGGCGGGCGGCCTGCTGGCGCAGTATCAGGGTTTCTCTGACATCAACATGGGCCGCGGTGCCATCGTCATCGGTCTGGCGGCGGTCATTATCGGTGAGGTCGTGTTCGGCAAGATCTTCCGCAACTTTGCACTGAAGCTGACGGCCTCCGTCATCGGTGCCATCATCTACTACATCGTCATGAACTTTGTGCTGCGCATGGGCCTGTCCACCGACGACCTGAAGCTGTTGACGGCGCTTGTTGTGGCGGTGTTCCTGACCATCCCGTATTGGAAGGGCAAATACTTTACCAAGGTACCCGTGAAAAAGGGAGGCAAGGACAATGCTTGAGATCAAAAATGTATACAAGACCTTCAATGCGGGCACCGTCAACGAGAAGGTGGCCCTCAAGGGGCTGGACCTGACGCTGGAGGACGGCGACTTTGTGACGGTCATCGGCGGCAACGGCGCAGGCAAGTCCACGATGCTGAATGCCGTGGCCGGTGTCTGGCCGGTGGATATGGGCAAGATCCTTATTGACGGGCAGGATGTGACCCGTCTGTCGGAGCATCAGCGCGCCAAGTACATCGGCCGTGTGTTTCAGGACCCGATGATGGGCACGGCGGCCACTATGCAGATCGATGAGAATCTCGCGCTGGCGGCCCGCCGCGGACTGCCTCGCACGCTGAAGATCGGCATCACGAAGAAGGAGCATGACACCTACTATGAGCTGCTCAAGACGCTCGATCTGGGGCTGGAGGAGCGCATGACCAGCAAGGTGGGCCTGCTGTCCGGCGGCCAGCGTCAGGCGGTCACGCTGCTGATGGCAACTCTGAAAAAGCCCAAGCTGCTGCTGCTCGATGAGCATACCGCCGCACTGGACCCCAAGACGGCTGCCAAGGTGCTGACCCTCTCGGAGAAGATCGTTGAGGAAAACCACCTCACAACGCTGATGATCACCCATAACATGAAGGATGCCATCAAGTACGGCAACCGCCTGATCATGATGTATGAGGGACACATCATCTACGATGTGCGCGGTGAGGAAAAGAAAAATCTGCAGGTCAGCGATCTGCTCAAGCGGTTTGAGCAGGTGAGTGACGGCGAATTTGCAAACGACCGTATGCTGCTTTCCTGAGGCGGCGGTTGAACTTGCGCAATATTGTCCTGTTGTTTTAGCCCGGGTGCCATCCCGGGCTTTTTGTGTACAGGCACCACCGCATGGGTTTGGCTGCCGCGGCAGGAAAAATTGAACGGTGATGCCTGTAATAAAATTGTAATTCGTGACAATTTTTTGAAAAGCATGTTCAAAACGCCGTAAATATGGTATAATCTTTAACATGTATACTAGGTGGGATATGGCCTTTCGGTCTCCCGTATTCAATAAGGCATTACCGTATAATCCCTGTGCCGCTGCAGTGGGCGGTGCTGCCATACATAAGGAGGATACCATTTCCTATGAGCCGCGAACCGTATGAAGGAAAGAAGGGCTTCAGCCCTGCACAGCGCAAGGCCTGTGTTGTGCTGGCGCTCTGTGCGCTGGCAATTGTTTTGAGTATTCTGGCAGCGTGGGTGCTGCCTGCCAAGCTGGGGCTGTTCGTCGGCGGTACAGGCGCCTATGATAAGGATGCCTATCCGCTGGATACATCGCTGGAGGCTGTGCTGCCGCAGGCCGCCGCAGACGATGCCTACATCACAGCCAGCGTCTTTGCCGGTGACCAGTACGCCGTCACCCTGCAGAAGGACGGCCGCATCACGCTGAATCAGTTTGTCGGGCAGGAGGGGCTCAAGACCTCCAAGGCACTCTCGACCTCCTGTGTCAACTTTGCATCGGATTCCAGCAATTATACGATCCCGCAGGCAATTCCCAAGATGAAGGCCCGCCGCGTTTTTGTGCAGTTGGGTGCCAACGATGTCGATGGCTCAGTCAGCGTTGATTCCTTTATTGTAGATTACAAGCAGTTCCTGCAGAGCATCCGCTCTGCCTATTCCTACTGCGACATCATCGCGGTGGGCATCCCGCCCGTCACGGAGGACAGCACCAACGCCGCTGCGACCCAGACGATCATCGACCAGTTCAATCAGGCTATCGCCGTGGCCTGCAATGATCTGGGCTGCAAGTATCTGAACAGCGCCGAGGAGCTGAAAAACAGCCGGGGCTATGCCGAAAGCAGCTACTTTGAGGCAAACGGCTACAGTGCCTCCGGTGCGCGCGCTCTGCTGGAATACGCAAAGTCCCACGCCTACAATACGATGGACAGCCGCCCGGATACCAGCGACATTCCGCAGCGCGCCTCCCAGTCCAGCGGCTCCGCCAGTACGCCGCTGCCCACCGCAACGCCGACAAAGTTCACCGCCAGCTATGAGGTCGAGGGCAGCGGCAAGGGCACCCTGACCGGCAACGGCCAGACCGGTGTAGCGAGCGTTGAAATCCAGGCGGAGAGCGGTACCAGCGTCAATGTCACGGCAGTGGCTGCAGACGGCTTTGTCTTTTATAAATGGAGCGATGGCGTTACGACCGCCACCCGCTATGACAACATCACCAAGGATATCTCCGTCAAGGCTATGTTCAACGATGCCCGCGTGGAGCTGACGCTTGACAAGGGCGACACGGCCATGAAGAAGGGCGAGAGCCTGACCGTGAACGCAACGGTCAAGCTTGGCAGTAAGGCGTATGACGCCACGAATGTGCAGTGGTCCATCAACGATGAGATGGAGAAGAACGGCAGCAGCCTGACCTTTACCCCCAATGCCGCCGGTACTTATGTCATCAAGGCCGGCATCGAGATCAACGGTACCTTCTCGACCGCACAGCTGACGGTCACGGTGGCAGCCGATGCCACGACGGTGAACATCAGCGGCAGCAACACCCTGACCGTTGGCCAGAGCACGACCCTGACCGCCACCATCGGCAATGGAAGCGGGGAGACTGTCTGGGGCTGCGAGGAGACCTCCTGGCGCGCCTCGGGTGAGCAGGTGACCTTTACGGCGAATGAGGCCGGCACCTACCGCATCCATGCCGCAAATAACGGCACCGACAGTGTGTTTGTCGTGACAGTCAACCCGGCGCCCACACAGGCCCCCACGCCTACACCCTCGCCCACGCAGGCCCCCACGCCCACGCCCACGCAGCCGCCTGAAAACTAGTCCGATGAATAAAACCGGAGGCCACGCCGCCCCCTGACAGAGGTAAGACTATGGCAATTTACACTTGTGTCCTGCTGGACATCGACAATACACTTCTTGACTTTGATGCCGCAGAGCATCAGGCCCTGACCGACATGCTGGCAGAGTATGAGCTGCCCCACGATGAGAACGCCTGCGCCGTCTACCATCAGATAAACCGGGAGCTGTGGGACGCACTGGCCAAGGGGCAGATGAACAAGCAAAAGCTGTTTCAGGTGCGGTTCGGCCGCTTTATGCAGGCTATGCAGCTGCCGGATAACGGCAAGAGCAAGGCCATGAACGACCGCTATGAGGAACTGCTCTCCACCCACGCTGACCTGCTGCCCGGCGCGCTGACCGCGCTGGAGGAGCTGAGCGAGGTGGCAACGCTTGCCATCGTCTCCAACGGTGCTGCTGCCGTGCAGGAGCCCCGCATTGCTGCCTCCGGCATCGACCGCTATATGGACGGCATTTATATCTCTGAAAAAATCGGCGCAGCCAAGCCCAGTGCCAAGCTGTTTGAGCATGCCCTGCGTGATCTGGGCATCACGAACCGCAGCCGTGTGCTGATGGTGGGGGATGACCTGCTTGCCGACATCAAGGGCGGCATCAACGCCGGGGTGGACACCTGCTGGTTCAACCCCCGGAATGTCGAGAATAAGACCGACATCGCGCCGAGATTTACGGTTGGCTCTTATGAGGAACTGTACCGTATCGTGATGGAGCCGGAAGAACTGGAAAATCTGGGCGTGCGCAACCGCCGCCACAGCAACGAAGCCCTGCTGTAAGCAAGCACAGGGCATACTGCCGCTGCCCGTATATAAGGCGGCGGCATCATTTTGGAATTAAGGATGTACCGCTATGTTGTTGGAACTTCAAAATTTAGGCAAGAGCTTCGGCGAACACGAGGTACTGCATGATGTGACAGCCGGGGTGGAGCGCGGCGACCGCATCGGCATTATCGGCGCCAACGGCACCGGCAAGACAACGCTCCTGCGCATACTGTGCGGCGAGAGCCTGCCCGATGCGGGGGACGCGGCGTTCGGCACCGGCGTGACCACCGGCTATCTGGAGCAGAATGCCAGACTGGATCCCACGCTTGATGTCTATGCCACGATGAAGCTGGTGTTCACCCCGGCATTGGATGCCATGCAGCAGATGGAAGGTCTGCAGAAGCAGCTGGCTGCCGATCCCCACAATGCAGAGCTGACCGATAAGATCGCGCACTGCACCGCTGTGGTGGATGCGATGGATGCCTACAATATGGATACCCAGATCAAAAAGGTGCTGAACGGCATGGGGTTCCCGGCCGACACATGGACAAAGGCGGCCGGGGTACTCTCCGGCGGCGAGCAGACCCGCCTGCGTCTGGCCCGTTTGCTGTTGGAGCGGCCCGACCTGCTGATTCTGGACGAGCCTACGAACCATCTCGATCTGGAAACAATGGAGTGGCTGGAAAATTACCTGAAGGCCTACCGCGGCGCGGTGCTGGTTGTCAGCCACGACCGCTATTTTCTGGATGCCGTCTGCACCCGCATCTGGGAGCTGCGCGGCAAGAGCATCAAGACCTACCGCGGCAACTACTCAGCCTATCTGCCTCAGCGCGAGGCCGCCGATGAGCGCCAGCAAAAGCTGCACGATGCCGCCGTGGAGAAGGCAGCCAAGCTGCAGGATTATGTGGACCGCAATCTCGTGCGCGCCTCCACCACCAAAATGGCGCAGAGCCGCCGCAGGCAGCTTGAAAAGCTGGAAATCGTCGAGGCACCCACTGCGGAGGCGTGGGAGCTGAACTTCCGCTATGAGTATGACATTGAGCCGTATGATGAGCTGGTCATCATGAAAAACCTGAGCGTTCACATCGGGGAGCGCACCCTCATTGATGCGCTGGACTATGTGGTCCACCGCGGGGATAAGCTTGTCATTGCCGGCCCCAACGGCGCGGGCAAATCAACGCTTTTGCAGGTGCTGGACGGCAAGCGCCGCCCCTCCGGCGGTATGGTGCGGCTGGGCAGCGGCGCCAAGCCGGGCATCTTCACCCAGCAGCAGGCCCGCCGGGCAGGCCGCGTCATAGATGCCATCTGGAACCAGTATCCCCGCTTTACGGAGCTGGAGGTGCGCAGCCATCTGGCACGGTTCGGCTACCGCGGCGAGGAGGTATTCAAGGACTGTGCCTCTCTCTCCGGCGGCGAGCTGGCCCGCCTGCGCTTTGCCGAGCTGGCGCTCGAGCGGCCGAACCTGATGTTCCTCGATGAGCCTACGAACCATCTGGACATCTATATGCGGGAGAGCCTGACTCAGGCGCTGGCGGCCTACACAGGCACGCTGCTGCTTGTCACCCATGACCGCTACCTTATGCAGACGCTGGACTGCCCGATCATGTACCTTGAAAACGGCAGCGCGACATTTTACCAGAACTTTGCCGCACTGCAGAACCGCGAGGCCGGCAGAGGGGCGAAGGCACAGGAAACGCAGCAGAAGGCGGAGGACAGTGCCAAAAAGCAGGGCTACGGCAAGGAGCAGCGCAAGCGCCGCGCCGAGGTGCGCGCCCGCCTGAAAAAGGTCGAGACCGAGATCGAGGAGCTGGGAGCGCACATCGTAGAGCTGGAAAACGAGATCAACGACCCTGAGGTGCTGCGCGATCATCTGCTGCTGCGGGATAAATGCGATGAGCTGGACGATACAAGGTTCCATCAGCAGGAACTGTATGAGGAATGGGAAAAGCTGGCAGAGGAGCAGGAGCGCTTCGAAAACGAGGGGGAATAAGCTTTTACCGTTCTGTAACTTGTATTCCGACGAAAAAGCGTTATACTATAGGTTTAGCAAGAATAGTCGGAAGAGTGTAGGAAAAGTATATAAGGCGGGTTGAACACATTGCAGACCACCATTATCGTAGCAACGCATAAACCGTACTGGGTGCCGGAGGACCCGATGTATCTTCCGGTACAGATGGGCCATGCCATCCACCCGGCCATCGGCTATATCGGCGATGATACCGGCGAAAATATCTCGGAGCGCAACGCAAATTTCTGTGAGCTGACGGGCCTGTACTGGGCAGCGCACAACATTGATTCCGACTATATCGGTATCGTGCATTACCGCCGTTATTTTGCCAGCCGGAAAAAGAGCCGCTTTGCGCCCAAGAAGGATCGCGTCATCAGCCATGAGGAACTTTGCTCCATTTTGGCCACCACCAATGTAGTGCTGCCGCGAGAGCGCCATTACTTCATTGAAACAAACTATACCCAGTATATCCACGCCCACCACAAGCGGGATCTCACGGCGACCCGCGCCATCATTGCGCGCAAATGCCCGGAGTATCTGCCCGCCTATGATATGTATATGTCCAAGACACACGGCCACCACTTCAACATGTTCGTCATGAAGAAGGAACTGCTGCGGCATTACTGCACATGGCTGTTCGATATCCTGTTTGATCTTGAGCGGGAGCTGGACATGACCGGTTATACGGTGAATGACCGCCGTGTGTTCGGCTTTGTGAGTGAGCGCCTGCTGGACGCATGGCTCATTACCAACAACATCAGCTTTGAGGAGTTGGATATCGTCTATATGGAGCATCAGAACTGGCTGCACAAGGGCACGGCCTTCCTCAAGCGCAAATTATTCCCGAAAAAAGATGATTGATGCAAGAGATGTCACGGCGGTGGTCGTGACCTACAACCGTCTGCCGCTGCTGCGCCGGTGTCTGGCCGCTCTGCAGGCTCAAACTGTGCAGGGGCTGCGGGTGCTGGTGGTGGACAATGCCTCCGCCGATGGCACGGCGGAGTATCTGAAAACGCTCGCCATGCCGGGTCTTGTCTGCCGTATCCTCACAGAAAATCTTGGCGGTGCGGGCGGCTTTGCCTACGGTATGCAGGCTGCGGCGGAGTTGGGCTGCAAGGCGGTCTGGCTTATGGACGATGACACCCTCCCCGAGCCGCAGGCGCTGGAAGCGCTGCTGGCAGCCGATGCAGCCTTGGACGGGGCATACGGCTGGCTGTCAAGCCGGGCTTTGGCCCCGGATGGCAGCGACCAGCCGATGAACCTGCAGCGCAAAACGATGTACCGCGACATAGACGGCTTTGACGGAAAAGAGATACCGGCTGTGATGGCCAGCTTTGTGTCGTTGTTTTTGCGCATGGATACCGTGCGGCAGTTCGGTCTGCCCATTGCGGAGTTTTTTATCTGGTCAGATGACTGGGAATATACCCGCCGTATCTCGCGCTGCAAGCCCTGCCGGGTTATTCCGGCCAGCCGGGTCGTGCATGCCATGCAGAACCCGGGCGTTGTGAACATTGCCCGGGATGTACCGGAGCGCTGGGTGCGCTACCGCTATTTTTACCGCAACGATGTCGTGCTGTACCGCCGCGAGGGGGCAGCAGGCTGGCTGTGGCTGCTGGCAAAGGACGCATGGCATACCGTGCAGGTGCTGCGCGACAGCCGGGGCCGCCGCGCCGAGCGCATCGGCATTATCTGGAAAGGCTTTGCTGCGGGGGTGAAATTCCACCCGCAGACACCCTATCTGCCATGAATCTGACTGAATTGATCTGCCGCAGGGCTGCCCGCGCCGATGCGGTGGCGTTTGATGTGTTTGATACCCTCATCAAGCGGGATACCGCAACCCCTGCGGACCTGTTCCGTCTGCGGGGAGAGGCTTTCTATACAGCCCGCATCGAGGCCGAGCGCGAAGCACGCGCGGTCAAGGGCGGGGAGGTGACGCTGGCGGAGATCTACGCCCGGCCCTGCCTTGCGGGCTATGACCCGGCGCAGGAGTGTGCCGCCGAGCTGGCCGCCTGCGTGCCGTACCGACCGGTGCTGGATGCAGTGCAGCAACTGCGCCGACAGGGCAAAAAGCTCTACTATATTTCAGACATGTACCTGCCGCAGGCGCAGGTTGATGCGATGCTGCGCCGCTGCGGCTACCCCGCCTTTGACGGCGGTCTTGTATCCAGCACCTACGGTGTGCAGAAGCGAAGCGGAAGGCTGTTCCGGCAGTTTCTGCATGAGACGGAGCTGGACGCAAGGCAGGTGCTTTTTATCGGGGACAGCTGGCGGGCGGATGTGGCCGGTGCGGCGCTGGCCGGTATTCCGGCCTGGCATCTGCCAACGCCGCCGCAGCCTGCGGATGCCGTGGCCGCCTTTGCGGAAAACCGTCTGCCCGCACTGCAGCCGGGCGGGCAGGCACTGGGATTTTCAGTGCTGGGCCCGCTTGCCGTGGCGTTTTGTCACTGGCTGCATGACCGGCGGGCTGCACGCCCGGCCGCAAGGCTTTATTTCCTCGCGCGGGATATGTATCTGATGCGGGAGGTCTACGGCCTGCTTTACCCCGAGGAAAAGACCGAGTATCTGCAGGTTTCCCGCCGCAGTCTGGCCCCAGCGTTTCTGGCAGGGGGAGAGTATGCGTGCGTGCTGGCGGCACTGCCGCGCCAACGGCTGACCGGCGCGCAGCTTGCCGCATACTGCGGCACCATCTGCCCGGATAGCGAGGCAGGAAGCGTTTTCGACCTCAAGACGCCGGACACAGAAGCACTGTATGCGTTTTTGGCAAAGCTGCCGCGCCCCGAAACGGCCGATGCAGTCATGGGGTACCTGCAGAGCAAACAGCTGCGGACGGGGGATATCCTTGTGGACATCGGCAGCGGCGGTACGACCCAGCTGCTGCTTGAAAAGCTGCTTGGGACGGAGCTGCACGGGATGCAGCTCTCGGCGGATGACCGGCTGCGCAGCCGGTTCAGCGCGGCGCGCACCGAGGTGTTTCTCTTTGAAGGCGCCCCGGCACCGCGCATCTACTGGGCAGGGCAGCCCCTTTTAGAGCGCCTGCTCTCGCAGGATGTCGGGGCAACCCTCAGCTACACGAAAACGTCTGCGGGCTTTCGCGTCAATACCGCCGCCCAGCCAGCCGAGCCGTTATTGGCAGAGCTGCAGCGCGGTGTGCTCTATTTTGCGCAAGGGTGGCAACAAAGCGTGCTGAACGGGCAGGCAATAGAGCCGCAGCGCGCAATCACCCCGTTTTTGCGATTGGTGGAAAGCCCTACTGCTTTACAGGTGAAACTGCTCGGGGACTTGACCGTTGAGGACGGCGGCATCTACCCGCTGGCAGCACCCCGCAGCGCGGGGTATTACCTGACCCACCCTGCAGCCGCCGGGCGCGACCTTGGCACGGCGCGGTGGAAGATCGGCTTTTTAAAGCGGCTGGCTCCGCTGCCGCTTCCCTACGGGAAAATCTATCAGAAACTCAAAAAGTAACTGCGAAGGGAGGGCAGCGTCATGGCAAAACTCAGTGTGATCGTCCCGGCGTACAACGCCGAGACGACGCTGCGCACAGCAGTCGAGTCGATCCTTTCGCAGCAGGTGCCGGGGCTGGAGATCATCATCGTCAACGATGGCTCTACGGATGCAACGGACAAAATATGCCATGCGCTGGCCAGCGAAAACCAGTGCATCCATGTCATAACCCAAAAAAACGCCGGGATCTGTGCGGCCCGCAACCGCGGGCTGGAGGCAGCAAGCGGAGAATTTCTGACCTTCTGCGATGATGATGACCTGCTCTGGCAGGGGGCGCTCAAGCTGCTGCTGCAGACGGCGGAGGATACCCGCGCGGACATCGTGCGCGGCGGCTATGAGCTGCTGCGCCAGCGCCCTGACGGTACAATGGTTCAGCAGCCGCATCCCGCCGGGCAGGCCTGCACAATCGAGCTTGGCAGCGGCGGCTACGGAGACTTTTTGACAAACAGCGGCCCGCAGTTTGTCTGGAACGCCCTCTACCGCCGCACATCGCTGCTGGGGCTGCGTTTCAATGAGCGATGCAGCTTCGGGCTGGAGGATTTCGTTTTCAATGCCGCCGCCTACCGGCGCATCAGCAAAGCGGTCTATATCCCGCAGGTGGTTTACCGCCATTTTGAGGGCACGCAAAGCACCTCCTGCGCGCGGTCGGCTCAGGCGCTGCTGGGGCGCATCCGGGCGCTGGAGCCATGGATGGAGGCGGAATTTCACGCCGCCCAGCGCTGGTGTGACGCCGATGAGCTGCAGGCCGTCTGGAAGGACCGCCGCGCGCAGGCAGTCACATTTTTAATGCACCAGCTGCGGGACGCCCACGCCCCCGGCGCCATCCGCCGCCGCGCCTGGCAGACGCTGCGGCAGGTGCTGGCCCCGTATCCCGGCGGGCTGGTTGACATTTTACACGATGCAGGGCACAATAAAAAACAGACCGTGGCACTGCTTTTATACCAGATGCGGCTGCAGAGACTGTATGATCTGCTGCCGGTCAGAGAGGAACAGCTATGAAAACGATTCTTGTTACCGGCGCGGCGGGGTATATCGGCCGTCATGTTGTAAAGAATGCCCTTGACCGCGGCTATCGTGTCATTGCGGCGGATTTCAACTTCAAGGGCGTGGATGAGCGTGCAGAATTCTGTGATGAACCGCTGTTCAGCGGAGATCCTGACCTGTACAGGAAGCTGGGCAGCCCGGACATCTGCATCCATCTGGCGTGGCGCGACGGCTTCCGCCACAATTCTGCCGCCCACATGAAGGACCTGTCCAGCCATGTGACCTTTCTCAACACGCTGGTGGAGGGCGGTCTGCAGGGGCTGAGCGTTATGGGCACGATGCATGAGGTCGGCTACTGGGAGGGCGCCATCAACGAAAGCACCCCCTGCAAGCCGCAGAGCCAGTACGGCATTGCGAAAAACGCCCTGCGCCAGAGCATGATGCTCAGCCTTGCGGATTCCCCCTGCAGGCTGCACTGGCTGCGCGCGTACTATATCACGGGGGATGAAGCCCACGGCAGCTCGATCTTTGCCAAGATCACGCAGGCAGAGCAGGACGGCAAGGCGACCTTCCCATTCACGAGCGGCAGCAATCTTTACGACTTTATTGATGTGGATGAGCTTGCCGATATGATCGTGGCGGCAAGCGTGCAGGACCGGATCAACGGCATCATCAATGTATGCACCGGCAAGCCCATGAGTCTGGCAGACCGTGTGGAAAAATTCCTGCGGGACAAAAACTATAAGATCAGGCTCGACTACGGCGCATTCCCGGACCGCCCCTACGACAGCCCGGGCACCTGGGGTGACCCGGCAAAAATCAACCAGATTCTGGCCATGGATAAAAAGGAACAGCAATGAAACGATTAGGCATCTTTTTCTTCTACGAAAAAAACGGCGATGTGGATGATTTCATCACCTACTATCTCGCAGATCTGCATAAGAACCTGACCGAGCTGGTCGTTGTCTGCAACGGCAAGCTCAGCGCGCAGGGGCGCGCCGCTTTTCAGCAGTTCACCGACACGATCATCGTGCGGGAAAACAAGGGGCTTGATGTATGGGCCTACAAGACGGCGCTCGACTTCTACGGCTGGGAGAAGCTGTCGGAATATGACGAGATCGTCATGACGAACTCGACCCTTATGGGCCCCGTGCGCCCGCTGCAGGAGATGTTCGATGCTATGTGGGAAAATCAGGATCTGGATTTCTGGGGCCTTTCCGTACACCACGGCGCAAAGTCGAACCCTTTCAAGGGTAAGCATCTTTACAACTATCTGCCGGTGCATATCCAGTCCCATTTTATCGTCTACCGCAAGCGCTTTGTGCAGAATCCGGAGCTGCAGGCCTATTGGGATACGATGCCGATGATCGAAAGCTACACCGATTCGGTGCAGCGGTATGAGGCTGTGTTCACCAAGCAGTTCGGGGATAAGGGCTTTAAGTGGGATGTCTATGTCAAGACCGATGACCTGAAGGAGTTTACCGACTACCCGCTGCTGGTCTGCCCAACGCTGCTGCTGCGCGAAAAAAAATGCCCGCTTTTCAAGCGCCGCAGCTTTATGCATGAGCTGGAGGCCTACCTTAACGATACCGCAGGCGAGCCGGTGCAGGAGCTGTATGACTATCTGCGCGACGAGACGGACTACCCGCTGGAGCTGATCTGGAAGAATATGATCCGGACGATGCACCCCCACGATTTCACACGGAATCTGGCGCTGACCCGCATCATTGAACCGACCGTGCAGGATGCCGCTGCGGCACAGAGCCTTTGCCAAAACCGCCGCATCGCGCTGGCCATGCATCTGTATTTTATGGATATGCTCGGCCAGAGCAGGGCCTTTGCTGCCAAATTCCCGCCGCAGACCGATGTCTTTATCACAACGAGCAGTGCCGATAAAAAGCCGCAGATCGAGGCAGCTTTTGCCGGCCTGCCGGTACACAGCGTTACCGTGACCGTGGTGGAGAATCAGGGGCGCGATGTGGCGGCCTTCCTCTGTGATCTGGCCCCGCAGCTCAGGGAATATGACTACGCCTGCTTTATGCATGATAAAAAAGCTGTCCAGACAAAGCCCGGCAGCGTGGGTGCTGGCTTCGGCTATGTCTGCAATGAGAATGTCTGCAAAAATTCGGCGCATGTGCTGAATGTTCTGTGCGAGTTTGAGAAGGACCCCTACCTCGGCATCCTTTGCCCGCCGTACCCGACCCACGGACTGTATTTTATGAATATGTGCTCCGGCGGCTGGGGCCCGAACTTTGAAAATACGAAGAAGCTGATGAAGGATCTGGGGCTGGATGTGCCCATCTCTGGTGAAAAATCGCCCATTGCGCCCTACGGCAGTGTGTTTTGGTTCCGTCCGCGTGCGCTCGCGCCGCTGTTTGACCATGGCTGGAAGCATACTGACTTCCCGCCGGAGCCGCTGCCGCAGGACGGTACGATCAGCCATGCCATCGAGCGCATCTACCCGTTTGTGGCCCAGAGCGCAGGCTACTACCCGGCCGTTGTCATGAGCAAAAGCTATGCCGTTACCCACAACGATACGATGCAGGCCTACGCATCCGCCATGATCCGCCCGCTGGCCCGCGTCTTTGACTGCACGACCTTCTATGGCGCGTCCAGCTCGGCGGTGGGGTTTGCCTACAAGCGCCACCATCTGTTCAGCCACTACGGCCCATATTCTGACAGCAAGCGCCGCCATGCCCGGAACTGGCTGCGGGACAATCTGCCAGCCGGTTCCTACCGGGTAATCATCAATACAAAGCGCGCGATTTTCGGCCCGCATGAGGGTCCCTATGAGGATTGATCTCCCATGAAACGACTGGTCATCTACTTTCATTATGACCCGGCGGGCTGTATTGACACTGCCTGCCGCATTGCCGTGCAGGCAATGCAGAAATATGGCAAGGTCATCTTTGTCACAAACGGTGCGCTGGCCCCGGCAGACCGGGTGTGGGTGCGCCAGTCAGGCGCGGGCTGCATAGAGCGGGACAACACCGGCTTTGATGTGGGGGCTTACCGGGAGGCACTGCTCACCATCGGCCGGGAGGCACTGGCGGAATATGAGGAACTTGTCCTCATGAACTACACGCTGGCAGGGCCGGTCTGTGAGCTGCAGCCGATGTTTGAGGCAATGCAGGCGCGCCCGGCGCTGGACTTCTGGGGCCTGACCCGCCACTATGCAATGAAAAGCCCGCGGTTCGGCGGGAATGTGCCGGAGCATATCCAGTCCCATTTCCTCGCGCTGCGGCCCCGGCTCTTCACCGGCAATGATTTCTGGCGCTACTGGCAGGAAATGTCCCTGCCAAAGAGCTACGAGGAGTCCGTCATCCGCCATGAAACGCGCTTTACGCCTTATTTTGCCGCTAAGGGGTATACATGGGATACCTATGTGCAGACGGAGGATATGAGGGGTGTCTTTGTCAACCCGATCATGGCCTGCCCGCGGGAGCTGCTGGAAAAGCGCGGCTGTCCGTTCTTCAAGCGGCGCAGTCTGTTCACACCCTACGGGGATGAGCTGCGCCGCACAGACGGCATGGCGGCGCGGGAGCTGTGCGGCTATCTCCATGAGAAAACCAATTTCCCGCTGGATCTTCTGCTGGTGTCGCTGCTTAAAACCCAGCCGCTGGCGGCGCTGTCCAAAAACCTGCACTGGCGCTATGTTGTTGGGATGCCTGCCCAAACGCAGGCTGACCCGGCTGTGCTGGGGCTGCGGCTGATTCGCTATGCGCTGCCCGAGACAGACCCGGTAACCGACTGGTATACCCGGCAGGCAGCCGCACAGGCGGATGCGCTGATGGAGCAGGCTGCCATCTGGTTTGAAAAGCAGCCGCTGCTCGGCATCCTCAGCCCCTCTGTGCCGCTGTACGCGGGCTGTGCTGCAGCGCAGCGCCGCCAATGGCTGGCTGAGAAAGAAAGCCTGCAAAGTCAGGCGCAGGTTCCCGTCGGTGAGGAGCCTCTGCCGGCACCCAACTGCGGCTGGATGCTGGTGCGGGAGTCTGCTTTCCCGCAGGGTATTCCGGACTGCAAAAACCAGCATGACGCATGGCGGTTGGCCCTGATTGCACAAGCAAACGGCGCATACGCTGCCAGCTTTGAAACAGCGGCTCAGGCTGTGGCGCGCGCTGACATTCTCAATGCGTATGAAACAGCGGCTGCACAGCCGGCCGCTGTGGCAAAGCAGCTTGGGCGTCTTATCAAGCATCGGCTGCAAACAAAGTAAAAGGGGAGAACACCCATCAAAAAGCAACGCCTTTTTTATCTGGATCTGGTCCGTGCCGTGGCGCTGGGCTGCATCCTGACCGTACATTTCAATGCCACGGTCACGGGGTATTTCACCCTGCCGCATAAGCTGTTTACCAGCACGCTGCCGTTGGGCATCTATCTGGGGGATTTCGGCTCCACGCTGTTCTTTATCGTGTCGGGCGCTTCGCTGGCGCTGACGGTCCCGGCAGATCAAAGCCCCGCGCAGTTCTACAAAAAGCGTGCAAGGGCGGTCTACCCGCTCTTTTGGCTGGCATGGTTCGTTGTGTTCGGCTGGCGGTTTGTGACAAGGCCGGGCAGCTTTGCCGGGGCAAAGACGATCACGCTGGTGCTGACCTTCCTTGGGCTGGATAACTTTGCTGTGGCAGCGGGCTGGGTCGGCATGGATTTTGCCTGCGTGGGGGAGTGGTTCCTTGGCAGCATCCTGTTTTTGTATCTGCTGTTCCCGCTGCTGCAGCGGGCGCTGCGCAGAAATATCTGGCTGACTTGGGTCATCACCCTTGCGGTGTGTATTCCGATCCATCTGCTGGGCTGGGATGCGCGTCTGGTCGCGGTGCATATCCCGGAATTTCTTTTCGGCATGACCTTTCTGACCATGCCGAAGCGTGCGCAGTACATGCTGCCTGCGGCGCTGCTGGCAGGTGCTGCCGCCGCCCGCAGCCTTGACGGCAAGATCACCTGCGCACTCGCCGGTGCCGCTGTTTTTATCCTGCTGGCGCTGGCGGCCCCGCTGCTGGACCGCCCATGGCCGCGTGTGCTGGGCGCACGGCTGGCAAAGATCTCCTACGCGGTGTTTCTTGTGCATCATGTCCTGATTCAGGATATGGCCGCCCATTTTGATCTGGCGGCGCTGTCCCGCCGGGACACGGCGTTTTTGTATGTGATCTATCTGGCCGCTGCGTTTGCGGCGGCGGAGGCCCTGCTCTGGCTGCAGAAAACCCTGCGCAGAGCGTTTGCCGCCCTGCGGCCTGCTTGATACTGTGTCTGCCCGCTGTTTTGTGAAAAACAGCGGGTATTTTTTTGCTTGTGTTCGCATGCGGCCTCTGTACAAAAACGGGCAATTACGGTATAATAAAACATAATGCTAAAAGAAAAGAGGCGTTCCACTGTGTCTGAGTTCTCTGTTTCCCTGGCAAAGCTGGCTGAGGAAGCCAACCTGACGATCGCCTACACCCCCTGTGAGCTGGAAAAGATTCAGGTCACGGCAACGGAGGTGTACCGTCCGGGCATCCTGCTGGCCGGTTACTATGAAAATTTTGACAGCAAGCGCATCCAGATCATCGGTCTGACCGAGATGTCCTATCTGGATGAATTGACCACCACCCTGCGCAAAACCCATCTGGAAAAGCTTTTCTCCTTTCAGCCGCCCGCTGTGGTGCTGAGCCGCGGCATGCAGCCGCTGTCTGAGATGATGCAGTACGGCAAAAAGTACGGTGTGCCGATTCTGATGTCTACCGAGATGACCTCCGCCCTGATGGGCCAGCTCATCACGACTCTGAACACCGAGCTGGCACCCCGCATCACCCGCCACGGCGTACTGGTGGAGGTCTACGGCGAGGGTATCCTGATCCTCGGCGATTCCGGCGTCGGCAAGAGCGAAACCGCCATTGAGCTGGTCAAGCGCGGCCACCGCCTGATTGCGGACGATGCCGTTGAGCTGCGCAGGGTCTCCTACCGCAAGATCCTCGGCACGGCGCCCGCCAACATCCGCCACTTTATTGAGCTGCGCGGCATCGGCATCATCAATGTTGCCCGCGTGTTCGGCATCGGCTCGGTGCGCTCCAGTGTGGAGGTTGAGATGGTCGTCCAGCTTGAGCCGTGGGATCGCACGAAGAACTACGACCGCACGGGTCTTGAGACAGAGTATTATGACATTCTCGGCGTCAAGGTGCCCAGTATGCTGATCCCCGTTATGCCGGGCCGTAATCTGGCGGTCATTCTGGAAACGGCAGCCATCAACAACCGCCAGAAGGAGATGGGCTACAACGCTGCCAAGGAGCTGCTGACCCAGCTGGGCCTGCAGGACGATATTACAAAGTAAAAAGAGGTTTTTTCATTCCATGCAGATGATTGCAGACCTGCACACCCACACGCTGTGCGCCACCCACGCCTACAACACCTTTGCGGAGATGGCCGCTGCCGCCAAGGCACTGGGCTATTGCGCCCTCGTCGTGACGGATCACGCCCCCGCGATGCCCGATGCACCGCATGCATGGCATTTCGGAAACTGGAGCGCCATGCCCCGCACCATGGACGGTGTGGTGATCCTCTACGGTGCCGAGGCCAATGTCATGGATACCAAGGGCGGGCTGGATCTTTCGCAGAGCCAGCTCAAGGCGCAGGACTGGGTCGTGGCGTCCATCCACAGCACCTGTGTGCCGGGGCTTCTGACCCGCAGGGAGGCAAATCGTCTCTGGCTGGCTGTGGCCGAAAACCCTTATGTGGACTGCATCGGCCATTCCGAGCAGGAAAACTACCGCTATGACTACGACCTTGTCACCAGAGCGTTTGCTAAAAACCACAAGGTCGTGGAACTAAACGGCAACTCATTCAATGTCCGCAAGGACGGCATCCCCAATATGCGGGCGCTGCTGGCTGCATGCCTTGCCAACGGCTGCCGCATTGCTGTGGACAGCGATGCCCACAGCACATACCAGCTGCAGCACGGCCTGTGTGCCCTGTATGCCATGCTGGAGGAAATGCAATTCCCGCAGGAGCTGATCGTGAACGCAACGCGGGAAAATCTGGTTCGTGAATTACAACTGCACGGCAAGCCCTGTGCAGAAGAAGTAGGAGGAATTTTGTTATGAGCAAGTATACGATTGGTATTGATCTGGGCGGCACCACGATGACCGCCGGTCTGGTCAACGAAAAATTTGAGGTCGTCGGCAAGGTGACCTGGGCCACCCGTCTGCCCCGCCCGGCGCAGGATCTTGAGAAGGCTCTGGCAGACCTGTGCCGCACTGTGGCGCGCGAGAACAAGGTGGACTTTGCGGACATCCGCTATGTCGGCATCGGCACCCCGGGCAGCGTGAACTTCACCACCGGCTTTGTCGGCTTCAACACGAACTTCGGGTACTATGACTGGAACCTTGGCCCGGATATGGAAAAGCTGCTGGGCTGCAAGGTCTATGTGGAAAACGACGCCAACGCCGCCGCGTTCGGCGAGTACATTGCGGGCGGCGCCAAGGGCTATCGTGATGCCGTCATCATCACGCTCGGCACCGGCATCGGCAGCGGCATTATCCTGAACGGCAAGATCCTGCGCGGCTTCAATTTTGCCGCCGGTGAGATGGGCCACAATGTCATCGTCAAGGACGGCATCCAGTGTACCTGCGGCCGCAAGGGCTGCTGGGAGCGCTATGCCTCCGCCAGCGCCCTGACCCGCGAGACCAAGAAGGCCATGCAGGAAAACAAGAACACCATCATGTGGCAGATGACGCAGGACATCGACCATGTCAACGCCAAGCTGGCCTTTGACGCCGCCGCTAAGGGGGACGAGACCGCACAAAAGGTCGTGGACAGCTGGATCGAGTATGTGGGCGTTGGCATTGCCAATGTCATCAACACCTTTGAGCCGGAGGTCATCTGCATCGGCGGCGGCGTTTCCAATCAGGGCGAGGTCCTGCTGGCACCTGTCCGCGCATATGCTGAGAATGAGACCCGCAACATCACCACCGGCAAGTTCCCGGCTATCTGTGCCTGCACGCTGCGCAACGATGCCGGCGTGATCGGTGCGGCGGCTCTGGAAAATTCTATTTGATGCAAGCGATTCTGACGGAGGACATCCATGCAGGAAAAGACGATCACAGCACTGTGCGATGCACTGACAAGGCAGCAGCTGCCCTTTGTGCAGGGGGAGCCGCTCGCGGCCCATACGACCTTTCGGATCGGCGGCCCGGCGGTGTTCTGGTGCGCGCCGCAGGATGCAGAGCAGCTGCGTGAAACGCTGCGCCTCTGCCGTGAAAACGGTGTGCGGGTCTACCTGCTGGGCAATGGCTCCAACACACTGTTTGACGATGCGGGCTTTGACGGTGCAGTAGTGGATATGCGCGGACTTTCCCAGATGGAATATTCCGATGCAGGCACCGATGTGGTGCGCATTACCGCCGGGGCTGGCCAGACCTTGGGCCGACTGTGCAGCAAGGCACAGTCGCTCGGCCTGACCGGGCTGGAGTTTGCCTGCGGCATCCCCGGCACGGTGGGCGGTGCCGTCTATATGAACGCCGGTGCTTACGGCGGCGAAATGAAGGATGTGCTGGAGAGCGTGACCTTTCTGGACGACACGCTTGAGCTGCGTGTGCTGCCGGCAAAGGATCTCGCTATGGGCTACCGCACCAGCGTGTTTGAACAGCACCCCGACTGGTGCATTCTGTCGGCTACGGTCGTGCTGCACCGCGGCAACGGTGCGGAGGTCCTGGCCCGGATGCGGGAGCTTCTCGGCAAGCGCAGGGAAAAGCAGCCCCTTGAGTGGCCCAGCGCCGGCAGCACCTTCAAGCGCCCGGCGGGGGCCTTTGCAGGCAAGCTGATCGAGGACTGCGGTCTCTGCGGCTTCACCGTGGGCGGTGCCCAGATCAGCGAAAAGCACTGCGGGTTTGTCATCAACCGCGGCGGTGCGACCTGCGCCGATGTGGTGGAGCTGACCGAGCAGGTCAGCCGTATCGTTAAGGAAAAGACCGGCTTCGTGCTGGAACGCGAAATCCGCGTGGTAAAATAAGAGAGCGGTGGGGAAGATGAATTTTCTGATCGTGACGGGGCTTTCCGGTGCGGGCAAGTCTATGGCTGTCAACGCACTGGAGGACATCGGCTTTTTCTGCATTGACAACATCCCGGTGGCGCTGCTGCCGCGTATCGTGGACTTCGCCCTGCAGGGCGAAAACCAGCTCAGCCGTGTGGCAGTCGTCATGGATGTGCGCGGTGTGCGCAGCATTGAGCAGCTCAAGGAGGCTCTTGAGGATCTGGACGAGAAAAAGATCGACTATGATATTCTGTTTTTGGATGCAAATGACGCCGTGATCCAGCGCCGCTATAAAGAGACCCGCCGCCAGCACCCCATCACCATCAGCGAAAAGGTCCCCATCACCGAGGCGATCGCCCGGGAGCGCAAGCTGCTGCAGCCGCTGCGGGACAAGGCAAAGTATGTCATTGATACCTCGCTGCTCTCGGCAGCACAGAACCGTGAGCGCATCTGCGGACTGTTTCTGGATAAAGGGGAAAGCCCGATGGCGCTGACTGTGGTGTCGTTCGGCTTCAAGTACGGTCTGCCGCAGGAGGCCGACCTTGTGCTTGATGTGCGCTGCCTGCCCAATCCCTTCTATGTGCCGGAGCTCAAGCATAAGACAGGCCTTGATCAGGAGGTCGTTGACTATGTGATGGCATCGACCGACTCACAGGAGCTTCTGCGCCGCTATGAGCACATGCTGGAGTTTGCACTGCCGCTGTATGTCAAGGAGGGCAAAAGCCAGCTGATGATTGCGGTGGGCTGCACCGGCGGCAAGCACCGCTCCATCACCTTTGCACGCAAGATCGGCGAGTTCTGTGAAAAACTGGGCTACGAGCCCAGCGTACAGCACCGCGACGCCAAGCGCACCCTGTAAAAAATAAAATTTACGCTTTATCGGGAGTTTTATGAGCTTCTCACAAGATGTAAAAAACGAGATCCTGCGCCATAGGATCTCCAAACCATGCTGCTCTGTGGCCGCCGCCTATGCGGTGGCCTGTTTTGGTAAATACTTCGATGACCGCGGCATCGTTCTGCAAACCGAGAACGAGGGCGTGGCTGCCTTTGCCCAAAAGCTGTACCGCCGCTGCGGCATCCGGGGGGATGTGCTGCGCAAGGAGCGCCCCACCGGCCCGGTGTTTGAGTTCAGCGTCAAGGATGTGGTGGAGGTCGAGCGCCTGCTGGAGCTTTTCGGCCACACCGGCAAGGAACCGACCCTGCGCATCCGGCCGGAGAACTTCAAGTGCCAGCACTGCGTGCAATCCTTCATCGCTGCAGCGTTTCTTTGCTGTGGTACGATGACCGATCCGGAGAAGAGCTACAATCTGGAGTTCCTCTCCACTCGGCACTATCTCTCCCAACAGTTGGAGGCCATGCTGGCCGAGCACGACTTCAACCCCCATCGCGCCCTGCGCAAGGGAGCCAACACG
>ENA-OWPB01000447-OWPB01000447.1-human-gut-metagenome-genome-assembly--contig:-NODE-447-length-53546-cov-9.358322_pt1 | contig 53546 bp, 59 predicted proteins | sample MGYA00248260_ERZ651838 | MGnify/ENA primary metagenome ERZ651838 (study PRJEB26924, sample SAMEA4378304) | human gut metagenome | biome: human gut; feature: human-associated habitat; material: faeces... | reverse complement strand
GATTTTACTTTGGAGCTACTGATCCGATTCGAACGGACGACCTGCTCATTACGAGCTATAAAAGGGACTTTTAACGTGTTGTGTCGTGTTGTTTCATTGTCAAACAAATTGCGTGATGCAATCATTTTATTTGTCCGATGCTGTATCGTGCAATCTCGTTAATTACTTCGATTTTTCAAGGATGTTGCGGTTTTTGTTGCGGTTAAGTTGCGGTTTTTTAGCATCCTGTTTATAGGATGAATATGAGTCATCAAGAGACACGACGAAACAGAATTAAATTCAAGCTTTTCTCTTTTCTGGCTGCTTTAAGACCTCTCTTACGGTCTGACCGACCCGGCGGATGCTGTCCTCGTTGGCATGGGCGTACATCCGCAGCGTGGTGCTGCTGTCAGAGTGTCCCAGCCGTGCGGCGACGCTTACCACGTCGGCACCGTTGGTGATGGCAAGGCTGGCGGACGTGTGGCGCAGCTTGTGCGGGTGGAAGTGCTCTATCCCATACCGTTTGCCAAATCGCTGGAAGTAACGAGTTGGAGTGTCTGGGTGCATAGGCTCCGGGCTGTCGTCCTGCGTAAACACCCAGCGCACCGTTACCAGCTGACTCTGCCGCAGCTCCTGCAAAAGCGCGGCCACGTCAGACGAGATGTCTACAACGCGGGTCTTGCCGTTTTTGGGCAGGGTCTCGTACACGCCCCGCTCGGAGGTGTACTGTAGATTCCTCTCGATGGTGATCGTGTTGGTATCAAAATCCACCGACTGCCATTGCAGCCCGCAGGCCTCGCCCCGGCGGCAGCCCGTATCGATAAGCAGCAGGATAAACGCCCGCCACTTGAGCGGCTCACCATCCAGACAGCGCAGAATATACCGCGTCTCCTCCGCGGTAAAAGCCTTGTGCTCTGTAGGAAGGCCCGCATCCTTCGACTTCCGGGGGCGCGGAACCTTGTCCATTGGATTCCGGTCTATCGTATCATCCAGCAAGGCAGCCTTAAACAGGTTATGTAGTACAGCATACACCTTTGTCACGCTGGCGAAGGCAAGTTCCTCTGACAGACTGGAAAGTAACGCCTTTATCATGGCCGGGGTGATCTCCGGCAGCAGCACATGGCCCAGAGCCGGAAAGACATGCTGCTCCAACAGCTGGGTATAACTGGCCCGGGTCTTTTCCGCCAGCGTGGCGGCTTTCTCTGGCAGATAGACGGCTTCAGCATATTGCCGAAAGGTTTTGATTTTGGCCGCCTCTACGGCTTCCGCAGCGGCTTTTTGCGCAGTCTCTTCACGGGTCAGCACTTCCCCATCCGCCAACTGCTGCTCCAATTCAGCGGCGAATTTCTGTAGCTCCCGCTGAATGGTGCGCTTGCTCCATGTCGGCTCTGGGCGGAAGGTGCGCCAGACACGCCGCCCTCGCCCATTGCTGGCCTGCACCTCGTAAATGCGGTTTCCGTTTTTGTCAAGTTTCTCCTTGAAACTCGCCATAAAAATACACCTCCATATGGGTACACTTTGACAAGCCCGCCCGGAGGTGGTACAATACAGTTGTCTTAGGGCTGTATTGTTCCTCGTGAACAAGCTGTTCTTGGAAACGCTCTCGGTGCGCCAACACCGGGGGCGTTTTTTATTTTTGAGCCAGATCAAACAGATATGCGCTTGCTTCTCCAAGCTCAGACTTCTGGCCGTCTGTCATGTAAGGCAAATATGGTTCAAATGCCTGATGATATTTTTCTGCCCAGTTCTGTTTTGCCTTTGCTGTTTTCAGGCTCTCGATTTTTGCCTGATACTTTTCTTCCGTTCGATGAATGATTTCCTTTACAGCATCATCTCGGAAGCCAAGGCTGCGATACTTCTTCAAATCATCAGTAGTGCTTACCTGTGCACCGTACTTTTTGCACTTTTCAAGTTCCATCAAGCGTCCAACGCAAAAGTCATATCTTGTAAAAAAGGTGGCCGGTTCCGTGGTCGTCTGAAGGATTTTAGCGCTTTCCTGAGCCTGCTTCAGAAACTGTGGAGCCAAGACCTTTGCATTCGCGCGAGAATCAACAAGGCCAGTCTGCCCCATCCATTCAGGATTGGGATTATAGACCGATTCGAGTAGTCCTTCGCATTTATCACTATCTTGAGAACGAAATTCCTTTGCTCCCGCGATTCCTCCATATATAACGCAAAGAATTAGAAGAGAAACCCCATATGCTATAAATCCAAAAATGAGTGAAACCAGAAATCCGCCATCTTTGAGATCGGCAAGAAAAACCAGCACTCCAATCAGAGCACAGACAACAGTCACTGGCTGTGGGATACTAGTGTACTTCGTTTCAAACTCAGGTTCATCCATATGTGATTTCCGGGATGCTTTTGGGATTGATTTTGCTGTAGACTTACTACTAAATGCCACACGCGAAACAGAATGTGCCAATCGATTCATGCTTCGGTCAAACGATTTCGCAGCACTCGCATATTTTTTTGAATATCCAACCTTGTTCTTTGACATATCAAGTTCCTCTTTACCATTTATCGGAACACCTTCCGGCACTCCACAACCAATCCTGCAATTCGCACCGGCATCTTCTTCAGATCATAAATCTGCGGCTGATGCACCGGATTAAAGCTTTTCGGGGTCAGGATCACGAGATCGCCTTCCCTGCGGAAGTATTTTACAGTCGCTTCGTTGCCGTTGACCATCACCACAGCCAACTGGCCGTTTTCCACTTCCGGTTGTTCACGTACAAGGATCTGGTCGCCCTCATCCATACCGGCAGCATTCATGCTGTCCCCGCGAATGTTCAACCAGAAATACTTTGCACCGTCTGTCTGCCGGATGGGAATGTAATCTTCAATGTTTTCCTCGGCATACATCGGCATCCCTGCACGGACAGTGCCCAACAGCGGGGCAACGTTTTGGGCATTATAAAGCGTGGCTCCCGCTGGAAGTTCTTTATCAGCGCTATTCCCTGTCATAATAAAGCTTGGGGTGGTTTTTAGTGCCTTCGCGTAAGCTGCAATGCGGTCACGCCGCATATTAGCAATTTCACCGCTTTCCCAGCGGGAGACTGTTGCTTCTGATACGTCTACCAGCTCTGCGATTTCCTTTTGCGTTAACCCAAGAGCTTTTCGTCGGTCAGCTAAGTAATTCCCCATGATCTGATGCTCCTTTCTGCCTTTATTATATCATTATATTGCGTTTTTGCAATGTGTTTTTGCAATTTCCCAAAGAAAACTTGCATTTTCGTATTGACTTACGTATACGCAAGAGTTATACTGTTCTTGCGCAAAGGAGGTGAGCAAATGTTCAACCGCGATTTATTCCGTGCCAAATGTATCGAGCATGGCATAAGAACTCAAGATGCAGCCCAGATTATGGGCATCAATCCGGCAACTCTGTCCCGTAAAATGGCTGGTCAGTCCGACTTCACCCGAAACGAGATTCAGTTGTTCCGGGCCGCACTGCATCTTACTCCGCAGGAGACCGATGCTATTTTTTTCGCGTAAACTTACGTTTACGCAATATCAGTGAAAGGAGGTGAACCACATGGATAACAACAAAAAGCCCAGCGAGCCGTCGGAAGCGGAGCGCTGGGCAAAGATGGAAAATGAGATTCAGAAACTCAAGCGGAGCAGGTCAATCCTCTGTGTCTCCAGTTTCGTTCAGAGCCTTCTCCTCTGGCGAATCATCGGGCAAATCAGCCAAATTCGCGAGCTTTTGACTCTCCTGGTCAGATTCGACGCTTTGGTCAGCCAACGTCTCCAATGCTTGAGCGATTCTCTCGTAAATCTCTTCCTCAATTTCGAAGTGCTCCTCAGCACATTGGCGAAATTCTTCTGAGCGCTTAAATTCTTGCTTTTGCAAATCAATCATTTCTTCCTGATTTGCAATAACCGCAGCGTTTGCAGCTTCTTGCTTTTGTTGATACTCATCTGGCAAGTACCCTTTTATAAATCCCAGAACACAGATAATGAATGTAATGATTTCCATTACTGTTTTCCACGAGATTTTGCTTTCAGACTGCTTTTCGGATCGAATTCTTTCTTCGATTGCTTCAGCTGCTTCTTCTGGCAGATATGGCTTCACTTCATCAACCAAAGCCATCGCGCCCTCGGCTGAAACCGTAGAACCGCTTTTTATGGGATGGTCGCTTTCGTCCCAAATGCGGCTAAGTTGTTCCGAAACATCATACGCCTTAGGATAGCGCTTCAGAAAATTGCTTACAGCAAAAGAACTTGACATATTTTGTATTGTCAAATTCATCAGCATGACTGATGGCGGAGATGTTATTTGCTCAAGCGTCCGATATAATTCCAGACTCGGAGACGCCTGCTGAATAAAATCTGCCCATGTAGTTTTCTGATGCAGCAACTCCAAGTTTCTTGCCATACAGCTGACAGGATTTTGCGCCGCAATCGCCATTCGCACTGCATACGGAGTTTCAGTCGCTTGATATGCAGCGTCCAGAATTCCTGCCTTTTGATATATCGACAGCATCTTTTGTATCGTAGGCGATTCATAAATATCCTTCATATTATCACCTCCTTCCCGCCCAAGTATACCGCAGGAGGGAGCCATCCACAAGGAGGTCAAAATTTTGAACGACTTACAAATTTTTGAAAATCCCGAGTTCGGGCAGGTGCGCACCGTCGAGCTTGACGGCCGCATTGACCAGTTGAAACTCGTCGCCTTTGGCCTGCCCGCGTTCGACCAGATCATGGCCGACATCTTCACCACTGAGAAAAAGGAGTGACCGCTATGAGGAAGCATACTCCTCCCGTCCCCTCTACCCCGTTCATGAATGTCCGCGATGCTGCCCGGGCCACCGGGCTTTCGGAATACTACCTGCGCAAAGAGCTTGCTAAAGGCACCATTCCTCACCTCAAGAGTGGCCGGTGCATCATGATCAACGTCCCCGCCCTGCTGGTGCAGCTGGGTGTGCCGCAGAAATAAAAAGGAGGCATCCGCATGAGAATCAAATCTGGCATCTGGTACTGGCTGGCCGTGGCCAGCGGTGCCGTCGGGATGCTGTACGCACTTGGCTTTGCGGGCAGCATCGAAGCCCTCGGTGTCATCTCCGACACCGACTTCATCACCGCGATGGTGCTGCTGTTGCTGGCGCTGTTCTTTGCCCGGCTGGGCGACCATGCCGCAGAGCGCGAGGCTCAGCGCCGCAAGTACATCGACCGCCGCCACGCCCGCACCGAAGAGCCGGAGTACCGGCAGAACCGGAGGGACGCATGAACGCAAAAAAGCCCGTCGGTGCTGGAACACCGGCGAGCCTGCAAAGGGATGATGGTTTGAACCCCCATCACCACGAAGGATAACATACTTTGGAGGTTTTTACAAGAGATGAAAGGTATTCTTATCGAGCCGGGCAAAGACCCGGTCGTGACTACCCTGCCGGACACGCTGCAGGGCATGGAAGCACTTTTGCAGTGTCCCTGCGAGCAGAAAGTTCTGCCCCGCACCCCTGCGGTGCTGGTGTACGGTATCTATGGCAAGAGCCTGAACCGTACTTATCGCGGCCAGCCCATCTATGGCACTATCCTCTGCTACGGCTGGCGAAATAACCGCTTTCAGCCCCTGAACAAAGACCTGCAGGCCGAAATGCTTGACCGCCTGAAGGGCGCGGAGGTAGAGGTATGATCATCAGCCAGAACAACAGCAACGACGTTTACTATGCCTATACCCGTGGGCGCTTCTGGCGCTGGGACGCATCCGCACAGGCTTGGAAGGAAAGCCGTCTGCTGGCCCAGAAGTTCGACAAAGCCAAAGCCGTTGAAAAGCAGCTGACTCCGGAAGCGTTTCTGACCAGCGACGAGTTCATCCCGATGGACGACTACGAACTCCCGGATCGGATGCTCACCGCCCTCAGGAATGCCAAGCCCTGCAAGAATGCCCCTATCGACCCGGTGGAAGAGGATTCTTCCTCGGGTGTTCCTGCTCCCTGCATCTGCTCCACCTGCACCTGTGGCGGGTGCAAAGAAGAATGTTTCGGAAACTGCCACAGCTGCGGCCATCCCTTGCAGGAGTGCAACAGCTACCAGACCGAAGGCGAAAAGCATTTGACTCCCGCTCACTCTGAGGATGTTGACAAACCGGAAGTGCCCGTCACCCAGACGGCACAGGAAAAGCCCCTGACCACCGTGCCGGATGCGATGCGCCCGGCGTTCGACTTCTCCGCTCTGGGCGAGCTGTCCGGGCAGGCCATCGAAGCCGACCGTCAGTTTGACCAGCACTACAGCACTGCACAGGATGAGTATCTCATCTCCTGCATCTACCTTGCCCGCATCCACACTCTGACTGCCAAGGCGGGCCGGTATGGCGGCGGTACATGGACAAAGTGGTATGAGAGCAAGGGGTTAGGCGAAGGAAGCGTCCGGCGGATGATTCAGAACGGCGAAGCTTTTAATTCCGCCAAGTTGGCGGAATTAAAACAGCTGCCCGAGCTGACCCGCAAAGATTTGAACCTCATCGCCCGCAGCGGCTGCGCCGACCAGTTGACCGAAGCTGCCGGAGACAGCCAGCGGGTGCAGGAGCTTTTAGCCCAGCTCAAGGCCAAAGAGTACAAGCTGAACGAAACGCAGGCCAGATTGAAGAGCGCCTGCATTCAGGAGCAGGAGTCGCGGGACGCAATGAATACCGCCAATGCTCAGCTGGAAGCCGCCCACGCCGACATTAAAGGTCTGACCGAACAGAACGATCAGCTCAAAAGCCGGTTAGACGCCGCCGAAGCCCGGGAAGAGGAAGCATGGAAGATGCAGACCAAGGCCGAGCAGCGTGCCAAAACCGCCGAGAGCCAGCTGGAAGGCTCCCGGCAGGTGGCCGAAGCGGCCAATCGTCGGGCCGACAAGTGGAGATCCGAGGCCGAAGCCGCCCGGAAGCAGCCCATCGTAGCTGTGGTGGACAAGGACGAAGTCGTTCGGCAGGCCAAGGAAATGGCCGACGGCATGACCGCCGACTACAAAGCCACACAGGAGCAGGACGCCCGCGACGCCTACGACAGCATCCTTCTGGCCGGCCGCTCCATCACAAATCTCGCGCAGTCCATAAAGCCGCTGTTCGGCAAGCTGCCGGGTGAACAGCGGGAAAACGCGATCGATCAGTTCGTACGCACATTAGGACAAATTCAAGGGGAGGTATCCAGATGTCTGTAACCATCACGGCCCTCGAGGCCGAAAACGTCAAGCGCATCAAGGCCGTTGCGCTTACTCCTGCGCCCACCGGTCTCACCCTCGTGGGCGGCAACAACAATCAGGGCAAGACCAGCGTTCTCGACGCGCTGGCATGGGCGCTTGGCGGCGAAAAATTCCGCCCGAACGCCGCCCAGCGGGATGGGGCCGTCGCTCCCGCCCACCTCCGCGTCACTCTCTCCAACGGGGTCGTCGTGGAGCGCAAGGGCAAGAACAGCAGCCTCACCGTCACCGACCCCACCGGCCGCCGCAGCGGCCAACAGCTGCTGAACGCTTTTGTCGAGCCGCTGGCTCTCGATCTGCCCCGCTTCATGGAGGCCAGCGACAAGGAAAAGGCTGACATCCTGCTCCGCATCATCGGCATCGGGAATGAATTGCATCTCCGGGATATGGAGATCAAAAGCATCTACGACAAGCGCACCTTCACCGGCCAGCTGGCCCAGCAGAAAAAGCACTTCGCCGACGAGCTCATCTCCTACCCCGACGCTCCCGAACAGCCCCTCAGCGCCTCCGACCTCATCCGCCGGCAGCAGGATATTCTGGCCCGGAACGGCGAGAACCAGCGCAAGCGCAGCCAGCTTTCTCAGCTGGAAACCAAGAGCCGCACCCTTGCACAGCGCCGGGAGCAGCTGGAAGCAGAGCTTGCACATCTGACGGAAGAGCAGGCCGCGCTGACCACTGACCTCTACGCCGCCCGGAAATCTACCGAAGACCTTCAGGACGAATCCACCGCTGAGCTGGAAGCCTCTATCCAGAGCATTGAGGAGACGAACCGGAAAGTCCGGGCCAACCTCGAAAAAGCCCGCGCCGAGGACGAAGCCGCCAAGTACGCCAGCGACTACGACAAGCTTACGGATGCCATCGAGCAGAAGCGCAAAGAGCGTCTGGCCCTACTGAACGGTGCCGACCTGCCCCTGCCGGAGCTGAGTGTGGAGGACGGCGCTCTTACTTATAAAGGCAAGCGCTGGCGGGATATGTCCGGCAGCGACCAGCTCCGGGTGGCTGCGGCTATCATCCGGCGGCTCAACCCGGACTGCGGCTTCGTCCTTCTGGACAAGCTGGAGCAGATGGACATGACCACGCTGGAAGAGTTCGGGTGCTGGCTCGAAGCGGAGGGTCTGCAGGCCATCGCCACCCGCGTCTCCACCGGCAGCGAGTGCCAGATCATCATTGAGGACGGCATGGTCAAGGGTGCTGACCTGCCCGTTCTGTCCGCCGCACCCACGCAGACCAGAACATGGACGAAAGGAGCTTTCTGATGAGCAGCTATTCCATCACCACCGGCATTCTGAACACCCCGGTCAAGGTCGTACTGTACGGCCCCGAGGGCATCGGCAAGAGCACATTTGCCTCTCACTTCCCGGACCCCGTTTTCATCGACACCGAGGGCGGCACCAAGCGGCTCAATGTTGCCCGCCTGCCCCAGCCCACCAGCTGGGCCATGCTGCTGGACGAGGTGCGGGCCGTCACCCGGGGCGAAGTTTCCTGCGGTACGCTGGTCATCGACACCGCCGACTGGGCCGAGCGTCTGGCCATCGACGCCATCTGCGCCAAAGCCAAGGTGGACGGCCTCGAGGGCTTCGGCTACGGCAAGGGTTACACCTACGTAAAGGAGGAGTTCGGCAGGCTTCTCGACGCCCTCGAGGAGGTGCTGAACAGCGGCCACCATGTGCTGATCCTCGCCCACGCGGCCATCACCAAGTTCGAGCAGCCGGACGCGGCGGGCAGTTATGACCGCTGGACCATGAAGACCACCAAGCAGACTGAACCCCTCCTGCGGGAGTGGTGCGATATGCTCCTCTTCGCCAACTACCAGACCATCGTAGAAAAGAGCGGCAGCGGCCCCAACGCCAAGAACAAAGCCACCGGCGGAAAACGGGTGCTCTACACCACCCACCACGCCTGCTGGGACGCCAAGAACCGCTTCGGCCTGCCCGATGAAGTCCCCTTCGACTACGCCAGCATCGCCCACTGCATCACCGGTCCGGCCTCTGCGCCGCCTGCCGCCCCGAAGCCCGCAGCACCCGCCGAAAAGGACATTCTTCCCCCTCCCAGCGCACCGGCACCGCAGCCCAAGCCTCAGCCGGAATCGCCCCGGGAGACTGTTCCCGAAGCCCTGCTGACGCCCGACCTCATGGCGCTGGGCGTCCCCGAAAAGCTGGCCGCGCTGATGAGTGCCAACAACGTCACCCCCGAAGAATTGCAGTTCGTTGTGGGCAAGCGGGGCTATTTCCCGGAAGATATGCCCATCAGGGACTATCCCGCCGACTTTGTGGAGGGCTGTCTTGTGGCCGCATGGCCGCAGGTGCTTCAGATGGTGCTGGACAACCGGGACCTGCCTTTCTGATTTTTTCCTCTTAGGCTTCCCTAACAGGGGAGCTGGCTGCCGCAGGCAGACTGAGAGGTTCACACATTATTATAAAGGAGAATACTTATGGCTGACATGAATACCACTACCGACCGCGCTCTTGGCTGGGACGACGAATTTACCAACGTCTCGCAGGACTTCGTGCTCCTGCCCGAGGGCGAATACTACTTCGAAGTGACCGGGATGGAGCGCGCCCGCTTCGAGGGCAGCGCCAAGCTGCCGCCCTGCTCAATGGCAAAGCTGACGCTGAAGATCTTCGGCGGCGCTCTGGGCGATACCACCGTCACCCACCGCCTCTACCTCCACACCAAGACCCAGGGCCTGCTGGGCGCGTTCTTCGAGAGCATCGGCCAGTGCAGGAAGGGCGACACCTTCCGCCCCCGCTGGAACGAGGTCGTCGGCGCCAAAGGCCGCTGCAAGCTGGGCGTCCACGATTACGTCAAGAAGAGCGGCGACCCCGGCCAGAGCAATGAAGTCATCCGCTTCCTGCCGCCGCCTGAAGAGAAAGCCGCGCCCTCTCAGGGCTGGACGCAGGGGGCATTCTGATGGGAGAAAAACAGGCTCTGCGCCCCTATCAGGAGGCCGCCCGGCAGAGCATCCACGCCGAGTGGGAGAATGGCCGTCTGCGCACTCTCCTCGTCCTGCCCACCGGCACCGGCAAGACCATCGTGTTCGCCTCCGTCGCCGCCGATCAGGTGCGGACGGGCGACCGGGTGCTCATCCTCGCCCACCGGGGCGAGCTGCTGGAACAGGCGGCAGACAAGCTTCAGCGCTCCACCGGCCTCGTCAGCGCCGTGGAAAAAGCCGAGTCCACCTGCCTCGACAGCTGGTATCGGGTGGTGGTCGGCTCTGTCCAGACCCTGCAGCGGCCGGCACGACTCGAACGCTTTCCCCGGGACTACTTCGGCACCATCATCATCGACGAAGCCCACCACGCCATCACCGACGGCTACCGCCGCATCCTCGACTACTTCGGCAGTGCGAAGGTCCTGGGCGTGACCGCTACCCCCGACCGGGGCGATATGCGGAACCTCGGCGAGGTGTTCGACAGCCTGGCCTATGAGTACAAGCTGACGGATGCCATCAAAGACGGCTATCTCTGCCGCATCATGGCCCAGACCGTCCCCCTCAAGCTGGACATCTCCGCCGTGGGCATGAGCAGCGGCGATTATTCCGTAGGCGAGCTTGGCACTGCCCTTGACCCTTACCTGAGCCAAATTGCTGACGAAATGGCAGCACGTTGTGCCGGGCGCAAAACGGTGGTGTTCCTGCCCCTCATCAAGACGAGCCAGAAATTCCGCGATCTGCTGAACACCAAAGGCTTTCGCGCCGCCGAGGTCAACGGCCAGAGCGCCGACCGCAGACAGGTGCTTTCGGATTTCGAAGCCGACAAGTACAACGTGCTCTGCAACTCCATGCTGCTGACGGAAGGTTGGGACTGCCCCTCGGTGGACTGCGTCGTCGTGCTGCGGCCCACGAAGGTGCGCAGCCTCTACAGCCAGATGGTGGGGCGCGGCACCCGCCTCTCCCCGGGCAAGAAAGACCTGCTGCTCCTCGATTTCCTCTGGATGACTGACAAGCACGAGCTCTGCCGCCCGGCAGACCTTGTCTGTGAGGACCGTGCTGTGGCCCGGCAGATGACCGACAATCTGGCCGAGAGCGGCGGGCCGCAGGATATTGAGGACGCCGCCGCACAGGCCAGCGAGGATGTGGTGGCCCAGCGCGAAGAGGCGCTTGCCAAGCAGCTGGAAGAACAGCGCCGCAAAAAGGCGAAGCTCGTTGACCCGCTGCAATACGAGATGAGCATTCAGGCCGAAGATCTCTCCGGCTATGTGCCGGCCTTTGGCTGGGAAGCCGGGCCGCCCAGCGCGGAACAGGCCGCAGCACTGGAAAAGCTGGGCATCCTGCCGGAGGCCGTGGAATCGGCTGGCAAAGCCTCTCTTCTGCTCGACCGCCTCCACAAGCGCCGGGACGAGGGCCTGACCACCCCAAAGCAGATACGCTGCCTGGAGAAATACGGCTTCCAGCACGTCGGCACATGGAGCTTCGAGGCCGCACGGCAGATGATAGACCGCATTGCCGCCGGCGGCTGGCGGGGCGCGCCGAGGGGCGTTGACCCCAAGAACTATATCCCGTCTGCTGAGCCGGTCATCGTAGATGATATGTTACTATGGTAATGCGAATGGAACATGAAAATGACATCAAAGAAGCGCTGGACTTCATTTCCCCGGCCGCCCTGACCTATGAAGAATGGCTCATGGTGGGCATGGGCCTGAAAGAAGCCGGTCTGCCCGTCGCCGTGTGGGAGCAGTGGAGCGCCCGGGACGGCGGGCGGTATCACAAGGGCGAGTGCATCAAAAAATGGGAGAGCTTCCACGGCAGCTCGAAGCCCGTCACCCAGAGCAGCATCTTCCAGCTGGCCTATGAGCACGGCTGGTCCGGCCCTGCAGGCTATGCGCTGGACTGGGGCGATGAGCTGACCGTCGGCCCGCAGCAGCCCGCACTGGTAGACCCCCGCTGGGTCGAAGAGCAGGAGCTTCACCTTCCCGACACATGGGAGCCTGCCCAGCAGCTCAAACGCTACCTGCAGGCCCTCTTCGAGCCGGACGAGTATGTGGCCTATGTCACCGAGAGCTTCATGGCCGCCGACCGCCGACGCCCGGCGAAAGGCTGCTGGGACAGAACTGCCGGGCAGCTCATCGAAGAGCTGGACGCCTGCGGCGGCGACGTCGGCAAGGTCATGGGCGACTGCGACCCGGAAATCGGTGCATGGATCTGCTTCAACCCGGTGGACGGCACAGGCCGGAAGGATGCCAATGTCACCAGCTACCGCTACGCCCTCGTGGAGTGCGACAACATGGAGCCCGGCAAGCAGCTGGCCGCCATCCACCAGATGGAGCTGCCCTGCGCCGCGCTGGTCTACTCCGGCGGCAAGAGCGTCCACGCCATCGTCCGGGTCAATGCGCCGGATTATGCTGAGTACCGCAAGCGGGTCGATCACCTCTACGCCATCTGCCAGAAGAACGGCCTGACCCTCGACCAGCAGAACCGCAACCCTTCCCGCCTCTCCCGGATGCCCGGCATCCTGCGGGCGGGGCAGAAACAGGCTCTGCTTGAAACGAATGTCGGCAAAAGCTGCTGGGAGGACTGGTGCGACTGGGTGGAGGCCTGCACCGACGACCTGCCCGACACTGAATGTCTGGCCGACGACTGGGACGACCTGCCCCCGCTGGCCGATGCCCTCATCTCCGGCGTACTGCGCCAGGGCCACAAGATGCTGCTGGCAGGCCCCTCCAAGGCGGGCAAGAGCTTCGCCCTCATCGAGCTGTGCATCGCCATCGCCGAGGGCAAGACGTGGCTGGGCCGCTTCTCCTGTGCGCAGGGGCGTGTACTTTATATCAATCTGGAACTTGACAGGCCGTCCTGCCTGCACCGCTTCAAGGACGTCTATACCGCGATGGGCCTTGCGCCGGATAATCTGCGGAACATTGACATCTGGAACCTGCGCGGCGCGTCTGTCCCCATGGACAAGCTTGCCCCCAAGCTCATCCGCCGGGCAGGCAAAAAGGGCTACACTGCCGTCATCCTCGACCCCATCTACAAGGTCATCACCGGCGACGAGAACAGCGCCGACCAGATGGCGAAATTCTGCAACCAGTTCGATGTGGTCTGCCGCGCGCTGGACTGCGCCGTCATCTACTGCCACCATCATTCCAAGGGTGCGCAGGGCGGCAAGCGCAGCATGGACAGAGCATCCGGCTCCGGCGTGTTTGCCCGCGACCCGGATGCCATGCTGGACATGACTGAGCTGACCATCACCGACGCCATCCGGGAGCAGCTGCACAACAAGGCCGCCTGCCGGGTCATCAAAGCGATGCTGGATAAGCGCGGCCATGCCGACGCCTACGGCCCGGATGACGCCCTCAGCAAGAGCCGGATGCTCACCATCGCCAAAGAGAAGCTTGGCCTCGCCGACCTGCGGGCCATCGACGCCGAAGTGGCTGCGGCTCGGAAGAAAGCCGACAGCATGACTGCCTGGCGCATCGAAGGCACCCTCCGCGAGTTTGCAAGCTTTGCCCCGGTCAACCTCTGGTTTGACTATCCGGTGCATAAGCTGGACAGCGGGCTTCTGGAAGATCTGCAGCCGGACAGCGACTTCCGCACGCTGGGCGCAAAGGGCGCGAGCCGCCGCTGGGGTGACAAGGCCAAGCAGTCCAAGGATAGGAAGGCTGAGCTGGACACCGCTTTTGAAGCCTGCATGATGGACGGTGAGGTCACGGTCTACAGCCTCGGCGAGTACATGGACCTGAAGCCCCGCACCGTCAAGAACCGTCTGAAAGAAGACGGGCGCTTCTGGATCGACGGCGAGAAGGTCGGCCGCAAGGAGCCCGGCAGCAGAGGTTAAACGCTTTGTTATATTTGCAATTACATTTTGTTGTAAAAATGCAGAAATAGCCGCTATTTTGCACGACAGCAAAAACTGCAAAATTGCAGAAATAGCCGCTATGACTGCAACATTTGCAGTGCAAAATAGCCTATATATAATAGCATGACTGCACTGCAATGTGTGATGGGGTATCCCAGAGGATGGGGCGACCACAGCCCCCATCCTCCGGGGACCCTCCCCATCACGTTGGCCGCTGATACAAAAAAAGAAAACGAGGTACGAAATGACCACACAGTTTTTTATCCCCATGCGTCCGCCCACCACTACCCATAACGCCAAAGAGCTTCATGCCTACATGAAGAGCGGCAAACCCTGCGCCGTGCTGCATGACAGCTCTGAACTGAAAGCCGCCCGTGCCAAGCTCCACGCCTACCTTGCGCCCCACGCCCCCGAGAAGCCCATCCCGGCGGGCCGTCCGGTGCGTCTGCTGGTCAAGTGGATGTTTCCCGCCGAGGGCCGTCCGGACGGCAGCTGGCGCACTTCCAAGCCCGACACTGACAATCTGGAAAAAGCCCTCAAGGACGAGATGACCCGCCTGCACTTCTGGCACGACGACGCCCAGGTGTGCAGCGAGATCGTCGAGAAGTTCTGGGCCGACATCTGCGGCGTGTTCGTGCAGGTGGAGGAGCTGGCATGACCTATGAAGATAAAAAGGATTGGCTTCGGCGGTACGAACGCGCCAAGAAAAAAGAACTGCATCTGACCCACGAGCTTCAGGAAGCAGAGTGTGACTATGGCCGCATGACGCAGACTCTTTCCTCGGGGCCGGGAGGTGGCGGCGATGGACAGGCGCTTCCTCGTGCTGTGGAACGAGTAGAAAAAGCAAAGCAGGCTTTGGACGCACAAATCTTGTTTTGCGACGATCTCCATGCCGAAATCACGGCAGTGCTTCTCAGCTTGGAAGACCCCGACGATTACGAGATTTTGAAGCTGAGGTATCTTCACTTCAAGACATGGGAAAGCATTGCAGCTGAAATAAAGCTCTGCCTCCGTCAAATCTACCGTCGCCATCGCCGAGCCATTGATGAGTTAAATTTATAATGTCAGTCAATGTCACCTAGAAGTCATTTTATGTCACTCCACGTTATGCTAAAATAGTACCATCGGCAGAGCCGGAAAGGCCACCCGATATACGCAGCCTCCGAAACTTTTCCTTCATCATGATGAATTGCTCCTTTGGACTTTTTACTGCTTGACAGGCATTTTTCTCCTTCTTGAGCTTTCTGAGGCTGCTTCAAAGATTTTCTTCCCTGCACAGAAATGTGCGGGGATTTTTTATGCAGCCGTAGCTCAGCCGCAAGAGCGCTGGCGTGACCAGACGGACGGAGGGCCGCACCCTCCCGGCTGCTCCATTTTTGTGCAGGAGAGGTGGTGAGGATGACCGACAAGCAGGCACGATTCTGCGAAGAATACATGGTCGATTTGAATGCGACCCAAGCGGCCATCCGCGCCGGATATTCCCCAGCAAGTGCCAAGACCGTGGGGCCGCGATTGTTGGAGAATGTTGGAGTTCAGAAGCTCATCGCCCAGCTTCAGGCTGAGCAGAGTCGCCGCACCGGTGTATCTACTGACCGGGTGGTGCGCGAGCTGGCAAAGATTGCATTCGTCAACGCCGCTGACCTCATCGACCCCAAGACCGCCTCTCTCAAATCCGATGCCAGCCACGATGACCTTGCCGCTGTGCAGTCAGTCAAGGTCAAGATGTTCGGCGAGGATGGGCTTGAGCAGGAAGTGAAGCTGGCCGACAAGCTCCGCGCACTCGACCTGCTGGGCAAACACCTCGGGATGTACAAAGACACTTCCGAGAAAGACTCCGCCGCCGATGCACTGGCAAAGGCGAAGGAGCTGCTGGGAGGTGTGGACAGTGCCATTGACTGAGTTTCAGCAGGAATACCTGCGCAACTGTTCCCACCGCTGGAACGTCAAGACCGGCGCCACCCGCTCCGGAAAGACCTATCTTGACTGCGCCGTCACCATCCCCAAGCGCATCTGCGCCGCCCGGGGCGAGGGGCTGCTGGTCATGCTGGGCAACACCCTCGGCACGCTGGAACGCAACGTGCTGGAGCCCATGCGCGGCCTCTGGGGGCCGGAGCTTGTGGGCGTCGTCCGCACCTCGGCCTCCGGCAACATCGTGCAGCTCTTCGGCCACAAGGTCTATGTCCTCGGTGCCGACAACAAAAAGCACATTGCCCGCATCCAGGGCGCAGCCTTCGAGTACGCCTACGGGGACGAGATCACCACCTGGGACGAGGGCGTGTTCCAGATGCTCAAGAGCCGCCTCTCCTGTCCGCACAGTCATTTCGACGGCACCTGCAACCCGGAAAGCCCCTCCCACTGGTTCAAGAAATTCCTCGACAGCGATGCCGACATCTATTGTCAGGCCTACACCATCGACGACAATCCGACTCTCCCGGCCCAGTTCGTGGCCGACCTGAAAAAAGAGTATACCGGCACCGTCTACTATAACCGCTTCATCCTCGGGCAGTGGATGGCAGCCAACGGCGTCATCTACCGCCTGCTGGCCGACAGCCTTGCCGCCGGGGATGGGCGTTTTTTCTGGCCCGCCGAGAAGCAGCTGCACCCGTGGCGGATCCGCATTGGCGTGGACTTTGGCGGCAATGGCTCGAAGCACGCTTTTGTGGCGACGGCCATTCTGCCGGGCTGGTCCGGCGTTGTGGGGCTGGCGTCCCAGCGCATCGACCCGGTGGCGCAGGATGCCGACTTTCTGGCCGACAAGCTCATCGATTTCTGCATCGCGGTCTTTGCCTGCTGGGGCGAGATCCAGTACATCTTCTGCGACAGCGCTGAGCAGACCCTGATAAACCACATCCGCGCCCGCCTGCGCCGATGCAAGCTGAGCTGGCTTGCTGATCGGGTGGAGAACAGCGCTAAGATAAAGATCACCGACCGCATCCGGCTCACCTGCATCCTGATGGGCGGCGGGCGGTTCTGGCTCATGCCGGAAGCTGCCACTCTGCGGGATGCCCTTGCCACGGCCCTTTACAGCGGCAAGCATCCCGGCGTGGATGAACGCCTCGACGACGGCAGCACCGACATCGACACACTGGACGCCTATGAGTACACCATCGAGCGCGATTTCAAGAGGTTGACGAACACATGAACATCACCGATTTTTTGGACTATCTGCATAAGATGCGCGGGTGGAAGCTGGATGCCGATTACTACAGCCAGATCGAGACATGGCGGCAATGGTGGAAAGGCAGCGTACCCGGCGTTCATACCCGCGCCGCCAAGTATGCCGACGGCACCAAAAAGCGCACCATTGCCTCCCTGCGGATGCCCAAGCGGGTCTGCGAAGACTGGGCCAACCTGCTGCTGAATGACCGCACTGCTTTCCAGATCACGGACACAGCCACCGCCCGGTATCTGCTGGGCGACGATGAGCAGCAGGTGGGCGGTCTGCTCCGCGACCTGCATTTCTGGACGAATGCCAACGCGCTGGTCGAGAAAGCGTTCTGGTCCGGCACGGGCGCTTTTGTTTTGAGCGTCGAAAATATGACCGTCGTGAATGGCAAGGCAGTCCCCAGCCCGGACGTCCGACTCAAACTGGACTACGACCCGGCCCCCTGCATCCTCCCCCTGCGGGTGGAGCGGGGCGTCGTGACCGAAGCGGCCTTTGTCTCCGAGTGTCTGATGGACGGCAAGCCTGCCATTTACTTACAGACTCACACCGGCAACGAAAAGAAGCGCACCATCCGCAACGAATGGTTTCGCGTCACTGACTCCATGTCCGGTACGCCGGTATTTTCTCCGGTCGAGAAGCCCCCGGAAGGCACGGTGGAAAGCGTCACGGTAGAGGGCTCCCCGCCCTGGTTTGCACTGTTCAGCCCGGGAGCTGTCAAAAACATCGATGGCGGCAGTGGGCTGGGCATGAGCGTCTTTGCCGAGGCGCTGGAAGAGGCGCAGGGCGTGGACCTTGCCTTTGACAACTACCGCGAGGACATCCGCCTCGGCCACAAGAAAATATTCTACAGTGCCGACATCTGCCGCAAGGTGGTGGACGATAAGGGCGTGGAGCACTCCATCCCGCCGGACGACGATGTTGTGAGCCAGTTTGTGCATCTGCCCGGCAAGGAAAGCAGCCTCGATCAGTCCAGCGAGTACCATGAATACAACCCCGACCTCCGCGTGGAGCAGAATCACCGGGCCGTGCAGGATATGCTGAACCTTTTTTCCTTCAAGTGCGGGCTGGGCTGTCACCGGTACGATTTCGAGAATGGCAAAGTCACCACGGCAACCGAGTACAACGGCAGCCGTCAGGATCTCGTAGCCAGCGCCAACAAAAACCAGATACCCATTGAGGGTGCGCTGATCTCCATCATCCGGGCCATCCTCTGGGCTGCAAAAGGCTTGCAGAAGGCTACAGTCATCCCCGACACTCCCATCTCGGTGAACTGGGACGACAGCTATATCACCGACGCCGAGACCCGCATGACCCAGATGAGGGATGACGCCCTCAGCGGCTTGCTGCCCCGTTACAAGTACCTCTCGGCCCGGTACGGGATCAGTGAGGAGAACGCCCGCCGGCTGGCGCAGGAAGCCAAAGACGAAAACCGCCAGCCTGAGCTGACCTTCGGCGGGGGTGCCTGATGCTGGCCCCGGACTACCTCGACCACGCACCCGACCGGCTCATCCTGCTCTGGCAGCAGGTCGAGGACGAGATCTTACAGGACGTTGCCCGGCGCATCGGCAAGATGGACGCCCTGACGCCGACGGCGAACTGGCAGCTCTGGCGCTACCAGCAGACCGAGGCCGTCCGCAAGAATGTGGTGAATCTTCTGGCCCGGTATACCGGCAAGAGCGAGGTCGAGATACGCCGCCTGATGCAGGAGGCCGCGACCGCCGCACTGGAAGCCGAGGATGAGATCTACTACCACTACGGCAAGGAGCCGACGCCCTTTGAGGAGTCAGCGCCCTTGCAAAACCTGCTCAACGCGGGCTATCGGCAGACGGCAGGCAGCTTCTCCAACCTTACCGCCACCACGGCCAACACCGTCTCCGGGGCTTTCGAGCAGGCGCTGGACAGGGCATGGCTCCAAGTGAGCAGCGGCGCGTTCGACTACAAGACCGCCGTCAAGCGTGCTGTGGACGGCCTTGCCGACTCTATGCCCTACGTCACCTACCCCAGCGGCCACAGGGATACGCTGGAGGTGGCCTGCCGCCGGGCCGTGCTCACGGGCGTGAATCAGACTGGAGCAAAGCTGCAGGAGGCCCGGATGGACGAGATGGGGGCCTCTTTTGTCGAGGTGACGGCTCACGGCAGGGCGCGCCCCAGTCATGCCGTGTGGCAGGGCAGGCGCTACCACCGGGGCGGGGCTGTGGACTACTTGGGCCAGCACTACGAGGACTTCGAGTCGGCCACCGGCTACGGCACCGGCGCAGGGCTTTGCGGCTGGAACTGCCGCCACACCTTCTTCGTGGTGTTCCCGGAGCTGGGCAGCCCGCCAGCATGGACACAGGAAAGCCTTGAAGCCCTCAACGCCCGGGACATCGAGTATGACGGCAGGCTCTACACCCGCTACGAGATCAGCCAGATGCAGCGCGCTCGGGAGCGGGCTGTGCGCAAGTGGAAACGCCGGTATCTGGCCGAGGACGCCGCCGGGGCTGACACCACCGCCAGCGCCGTGAAGCTCCGGCAGGCCCGGCAGAGCCTTGCGGACTTCACCCGGGCCACCGGCGGCAGAGTGGACAGCGCCCGGACAAGCGTGCATGGGTTTGGGCGGAGCGAGGGCAGCAAGGCCAGCTACGCGGCCCGGAAACAGGAGCGGTTCAATGCTGCAAATACTGAGTTGCAGCAAATGCGGGAAGCTGGTACAATAAAGGCGAAAGGTCGGCTCATTGAATCCCCGTCTGCTCCAAATGAGATAAATTTTGCAAGCGACCACGTCTTGCAGCGCTGGGCTGAACGCGGTATGGGGCCAATGGATGCCGAACGCATCATCCGCTCCTCTAAGGTCGCAATGTCCCAGCGAAACGGTACACAGACCTGTTATTACTCTGAGCTGGGCTTTGTCGCCATCGGACAAGATGGCAATGTATCCAGCATCGGCCCGCTGGATGAGGGCGGAAAGAAATTGATGGAGGTGGTCAAAAAGCATGGAATTCCGCATTAGTGATGATGTGAAGCTTGAAGAATGGTTTTGTCCCATTTACAACCGAAAAATCGACTGCGGCTTGTGCTTCGACATTTCCAACATCGGCGATGATATTCTTTGCCTGAAGGGCGACGATAAGCCGCCTTGCAGCTGGGATGAAGCCCACAAAAGCTGTCTCAAGTGTCAGCACTATGCTGACTGGGACTAACAACCAAATACCGCGAGCGTCTTTGCCCATCCGGGCAGGGGCGCTTTTTTCATGCCCATTCTGCCCGCGTGAGGACGGAGTGGACACCATCGCGGCGGGCAGCGCGTACCCTGCCCGGCAACATGCGGAAGGCGAACCGCGTCAACAAACCGTAGTTTCACCCAAAGAAAGGGGTTTATTTATGAAGCGTGAAGACGTAAAGGCAAAGCTCCCCGGCATCACCGATGAACAGTTGAACTGGCTGATGAGCGAAAACGGCGCTGACATCAACCGCGAGAAGACCGTCGCCGAACAGTTCAAGACCCAGTTCGAAAACGCACAGGCCCAGCTCAAGACTGCGCAGGACGGCCTCGCCAAGTTCGACGGCAAGAAGACCCCGGACGAGTACGAGGCCGAGTTGACCAAGCTCCGGGGCGATATGCAGGCACAGGCAGACGGCTTCGCCTTCGACTCGGCCCTGAACACCGCCATCATGGGAAAGAAGGGCCGCAGCGTCAAGGCCGTCCGCGCCCTGCTGGACATGGAGTCCCTCAAGTCCTCCAAAGACCGCACCACCGACATCGACAAAGCGCTGGAAGAGGCCGCGAAGGCCAACCCCTGGGCCTTCGGCGAGGCCGCAGAGGGCGGCGTCCGCGTTTCCAGCGGTGCAGAGCACGGCACCCCGCCCACCGGCGACACCGATGCTGTCACCGCAGCCTTCAAGGCAATGAACCCCGGCATCAAAATTGACTGATAGAAAGGAAACATTATGGCACACGAAGCACAGGTTCGTTATTCCAAGCTGGTTGACCTCAAGCTCCGGGCGACGCTGGTCAAGAAGGTCGGCGTCATCTGCAACAGCCGCTATGAGGGCAGCCCCAAGGCCGGTTCCGTCAAAGTCCCCGTCCGTGACACCGAAGTCGCCGTGAACGACTACAACAAGCAGACCGGCGCAGAGCTGACCGGCGGCGACACCACCTATCTCACCGTCAACATCGACAAGGACAAGGCCGTCAATGAGATTATCGACGGCTTCGACGCCGCCAGCGTCCCCGACGATCTGGTGGCTGACCGTCTGGACAGTGCCGGTTATTCGTTGGCGCTGCAGGTGGATTCCGACGGCTCTGCGGAGCTGACCACCGCAGGCACGGCTTTCGGCACCACCACCGCCCTGACCGAGAAAACCATCTACAGCAACGTCGTGGACGCCCGCACCAAGCTCTCCACCGTCCATGTCCCTACCGAAGGCCGCTGGCTGTTGGTCTCCCCCGAGATCTATGGTCTGCTGCTGAAGAGCCCCGAGTTCATCAAGGCATCTGACCTTGGCGATGCTGTCGTCCAGACCGGCGCTGTGGGCAGGATCGCAGGCTTTACCGTCTTCGAGGATTCTACCCTCGGCGAGAATGTGGAGTACATCGCTGGCCACCCCAACTGGTTTGCATTCATCGACGAGTGGGCCGTCCCCGTCCATGTGCAGGACCTCAATGGTTCCAGCAAGTACATCGGCGCGTCCGCAGTCAAGGGCCGCAAGGTCTACGCCTTCAAAGTCACCAAGCCCCAGACCATCCTCATCAAGAAGAAAGCGTGACCGAACCTCTCAGTCTGCCGACGGCAGCCAGCTCCCCTGACAGGGGAACCTAAAAGGAGCTGATTTTTTTGAATTACTGTACCTATGACCAGTATGCAGCCGTCGGCGGCACGCTGGACGAAGCTGCCTTTGCCCCTTTGGCCGCACGGGCGTCCCGGCTCATCGACCGGATGACCTTTGGCCGGGCCGAGGGCCACGCCGCAGCGTGCGAAGGCTGTGCAGAGGCACTGGCGGACGCCTGCATCCAGATCATCGACGCAGCGAACGCTGTGCAGAACGCCTGCACGCCGCCCGGCGCGTCCAGCGTCTCCAACGATGGCGTGTCCATGACCTTCACCTCCGGCGCACTGGCCGAACGGCTGGCGGCAGAGGCGCAGGGCATCCTCGCCAATACACTGGGCAGTGACCCCCACGGCCTGCTGTATCGGGGGTGTTTCTGATGCAGACGCCCGTCACGGTCGTCATGTTGCTGCACGACGCGGCCACCGAAGCCGACCAGCCGATCTGCAAGGTGCTCACGGGGTGCAGCTGGCGGGAGACGCGCCGCACCTCGGCCTCCGGCGACCCCCAGAGGGTGGTGCATATCCGCCTCCCGCCTGCGCCGGGCTATCTGCCCTATCCCCAGTGGGCGCGCCTGACACCGGCAGAGAAAGCCGCACACTGGACGCTCAAGCGGGGCGGCAAGCTCATCTGCGGCACTGTCCGCAGCCTGACCGAGGCCGAGTATGCCGCCCTCGAGAAAACGCACATCTGCTGCACGGTGGCGGACGTCTCGGACGACCGGGGCGTCCCGCTGCCGCATTTTCATGTGGAAGGGAGCTGAGAGAATGAGCGCACTGATCCCCTTTGGCCCGGTCGCGCCGTCAGCAAAACCGGTCTTCGACCCACCTGACGGCTTTAAGTACCGGGTCGATGGTGTGCAGATGGAGCTGAGCTGGCGTCCCGACTTCGGCGCAGAAAAGACCGCCGCCCTGCAAAAGGCTCAGTTCGCCCTTGCGCAGGAAGCCGCGCGGCTCATCGACAGCTATGTGCCGTTCGACACTGGTTCTTTGAAAAACAGCGTCAATCAGGCCAGTAAATACGATGAAGGACTTCTGGTTTACAATACCCCCTATGCCCGGAAGCAGTATTACCTCCATGCAGAGGGTACAGACCTTCGTGGAGAGACCGGATTGCGTGGCAGTTACTGGGGCCAGCGAGCCATTGCCGACATTGGCGAGCATCTTGCTCTCTACGGCGCAAAGGCTGTCACGACCTTCTGGGGAGGGATGGGGCACTTATGAGCGAGAAAGCCACCATCACGGCCATGCGGGAGTGGCTCAAGACCTGCCCGCTCATCGCCGAGGAGCAGGGCGAAAACGGCGCAGCCTTCCGTATCTCTGGACTTTCCCCGGAGCCGGTGGCCGAGTTTTCCATCGAGGACAGCCCCACCGATCCGGTGACGGCTGTTTTCTTTTCCGGCCGCAACCTCGCCAAGAGCTACATCTTCATCAGCCGCCGCGACTACAGCGAGGCCCAGAGCGTCCAGATCGCCAGCAGCGGCTTTTTTGAGCAGCTGACCGAGTGGGTGCTGGCCCAGAACGACCGGCATCATCTGCCCCGGCTGGGCGGCCGCAAAGAGCCGTTGCGCGTTTCGGTGACGTCCAGCGGCTACATCGTCGTCGCCGAGTCGGGCAGCTGTAAGATGCAGATGCAGCTGCGGCTCGAATATTACCAGCCCAAGGGCTGAAACGAAAGGAGTTTTTCCTATGACTGTTACCGAAGCCGTCAAGCTGTCGGGCCTGACCCCCAGCGCCGACTATACCGGCGTGGAGACCACCGACGACTTCCTGCTGGCCGTCCAGACCGAGGCCAGCCAGACCGACGTGAAAAACTGGGTGGTCTGTGCCGACCACGTGCGGGAGCACAGCGGCGCACTGAACGCCTCCACCACGGACAACACCTACATCCGCACCGGCCCTGTCACCACCAAGGGCAGTGTCCAGCGTACCCTCTCCATTCAGGGCGACCGCTACGTGGGCGATGCTTTTCAGGACTTTCTGCTCTCCCACAAGATCGCGTTCGGCTCCGGCCAGAGCGTGGTGGTGCCTTATGTTTACTTCTCTCTCCGCACCGGCAAGGGCGAGAAGGGCGAAGGCGCGCTCATCCTGACCAGCGATGTGGGCGGCAGCGCCGGCGCGAATGCCACCTTTGCCGCCGATTTCAAGGGCATCGGCACCCCGGCTGAGTTCGACTATAACACCGCCGTCGCGGGCTGAGAGAAAGGAGCACCGATAAATGCTGATCCATGGACAGGAATTTGATTTTTCGCTTCTGAACGCCAACGACCTCGACCGTCTGGAGGACGCACTGGACGAGATGACCCGGGAGAGTGAAGCTGAGAATGAGCGCTGTGAGAGGGAAAACGTCCGCCTCGGTGACCGCCTCCGCGCACAGGCCCGCGTTTCCATGCGCGGCCTCGACAAGATCCTGGGCGCAGGGGCATCCGCCCGTCTGGGGCTGAACGAAAACGATGTCAGCCGTCTGTACGACGTCCTCGACGAGATCACGCAGGCAGCCGCTGCCGAAAAGGCGCGGTATTCCCGCCCGGCGGCCGTCCCCCAGAACCGCGCCCAGCGCCGGGCTGAGAAGCGCCAGAAGGACAAGAAGCACAAGCCGCCTGTGAGCTATCCGGGCCAGCCTGCCGCCGCCCAGATGGTCGAGCGGGTGGACAAGGCCGCCCGCCGCAGGCAGCTTCTGGCCGAGCTGGCGGCTCTGGAAAATGGCTGACATCCTGCTGGACAACCTGCCCCGCACGTGGGCCGGCAGGCCCATCGACTGGGATTTCCGGCCTATGGTCTGGTTCAACGGGCAGTATCTCCGCCTTCCGGAGGACGAAAAGGGCCTGCCTGAGCTGGCCCGGGAAACCATGCGCCGATTTTACTGCGTGGCCGTCCCGCCGGAGGAAGAGGTGGACGCTTTCAAGGCGCTGGTAGAGTTCTACACCGCAGGCCCGCAGGAAGTGGCCGACCGCCCCGGCAGCAGCCGCACCGAGGAGCTGGCGCTGGACTACGTCACCGACGGCCCCGCCATCGTGGCCGCGTTCCAGCAGGCATACGGCATCGACCTCACCCGGGCAAGGCTCCACTGGTGGCGGTTCAAGGCCCTCATGTCCAACCTGCCCGAGGAGACCCAGCTGGTGAAGATCATCGGCTTCCGGACGGCTGACCCTGCGCAGTTTCAGGGCGCAGAGCGGGAGCGGCGTGCCGAGCTGAAGGAACGCTTCGCGCTGCCCGCTGCCCTGCGGAAAGGAGGCGGTCGCATTGTCACCCTGCAAGACCGCAACGAAGCCTTTGCGGCCCGCTTCCGGCGCTGACCGCGCCCCGGTGCTCTGCCCCCTGTGCGGCCGGCCTCTGCCGGTCTGGGCCATCCCGGAAGCCAGCGCCCGGGGCATCTGGGTCAAATGCAAGAACCCGGCCTGCCGCAAAGAAATCGAAATAAAACTCTAAGCCTGTGCCACTGTGCCTGCGCTCTTTTTCGTAAAGAGAGGTGGACACATTGGCCGCAGATTTTTCCATCACCGGCGAAGTAAAGCTCAACAGTGACCCGGCTGAGAAAGCCACGAGCAAGTGGACAGTGGCCGCAGGCCAGCTCATCGCGGACTTTGCCAAGAAAGCTGCATCCAGCCTGCAAAGCGTGGTCAAGTCCGGTCTGGACTACAACCGCAGCATGGAAAGCTATCTGACCAACTTCAAGGTCATGCTGGGTGACGAACAGCTTGCCGCCGAGAAGCTGGAAGAGATACGCCGGATGGCCGCAAGCACGCCCTTCTCCCTGTCCGAGCTGACCGAGGGGACCCAGACCCTCTTACAGTTCGGCGTCGCGGCGGACAACACCACCGGCGTACTGAAACGTCTGGGCGATATTTCGCTGGGCAACGCAGACAAGCTCCAGACCCTCGTGCGGGCCTACGGCAAGATGTCCAGCGCCCAGAAGGTCACGCTAGAAAATGTCAACATGATGATCGACGCGGGCTTCAACCCGCTCAATCAGATCTGCGACGCCACCGGCGAAAGCATGAGCGCCCTCTACAAGCGCATCTCGGACGGCAAGGTCAGCTTCAATGAGCTGGAAGCCGCCGTGGCTGCTGCCACCAGTGAGGGCGGGCAGTTCTACAACGGTATGCTGGAGGCCAGCCAGACCTTCAACGGCAGGCTGTCTACCCTGAAGGACAACATGGCCGCGCTGACCGGTGAACTGACCAGCGGGCTGTTCTCGGCTCTCAGGGACATCATCGTCAAGGCAAACGAGCTGGTCGTCTCCATCACCGAGGACGACGCCAAAATGGCCGCGCTCAAGGAGACCATCGGCGTCCTGACGGCGGCGGTCGTGGCCGTCACGGCGGCAGTGCTGAGCTATAAGACGACCGTGGCAGCAGCTACAGCTATCACGGCGCTGCATACCGCTGCCACCACCGCGATGGCTGCGGCCCATAAAGCTGCCGCCGCAGGAGCTACCGGTCTGCAAGTAGCACAGGCGGCATTGAATACCGTGCTTTCGGCCAATCCCATCGGGCTTGTCGTGGCCGCTCTGGCCGCTCTGGCTGCGGGGCTTGTGACAGCCTACCACACCAGCGAGACCTTCCGCTCTGCTGTCGATTCAGCATTTTCGGCCATTCAAAAGACAGCCTCGAATGTCATCGGTTCGGTGGTGGACTGGATCAATGAGCTGGTGGCCCGCATCAAGGGTGCAGCCGCCGCGCTTGGCTCTCTGAAAAACGGCCTCGGTGCAGCAAAAGATGCCTACAACGAGGCTTATTCCAACTCTATCGGCAGCTATCAGCAATCGAAAAGAGATAAGGCAAGCCAGAGCCGCCTCGACAAGCACAATGAGCGGGTCGCACAGTCTCAGGCTGACGCGGCCAGCAGTTCCGGCTCTTCCGGCGCGGCGGCATCTGCTACCGTTGCTGCCGCTGCGGCCACCTCTGCCGCCCAGAGCACCAAGAAGGCTACGGCAGACATCATCAAGTCCGTCAGCGACACCACCACGGCGGTCAAGGACGGCGTGACCACCACCACCGAGACCGTCACCGAAACGCTGTCCAACGGCACGACCCAGCAGAAGCAGGTCATCACCTCCACCAGCCGCCAGCTGGTGGACGGCGTCCTCAAGGACATCAAGACCGTGGAGACCATCGCGGCGGACGGCAAGCGGACGGTCAACCAGACCATGGAGACCGTGCGAGACGTGGTGAACACCGTGACGGCCACCACCACGGCCCTCGCGGACGGCATCAAGACCACCACCCAGACCGTGACCAAAACTCTCGCGGACGGCACCACCGAGCAGCAGCGCGTTATCACCCAGACGCAGGACAAGGTCATCGATGGGGTGCTCCGCACGGTGGAGACCGTCAAGACCATCGCCGCCGACGGCACCGAGCAGGTGGCCGAGACCATCAAGGACAGCGCCGCCAAGACACTGGACGGCCTGTGGAGCGAGATAAAGGACCGCGCCAATGAGGGCGTCCTCGGCACGGTGGACACGCTGTGGGAAGCCGTGAAGAGCGGCGACTGGGTGGGCATCGGCAAGTGGGCGGCATCCGCCCTCTACTCGGGCCTGACCGGTGAGCAGAAGCAGCAGCTCAAAAGCTACGCCCTGAGCCTCGTGGACACCCTGAACGGCGTGCTGGGCGACGCGGCAGGCAGTCTGGCGCAGACGGCGTGGGGCATCGGCCAGAGCCTCTTTGAGGGGATCACCGGCAGGTTCGGCGACGTGCTGACCACGGCGGGCAAGTTCAGCACCAGCATCCAGAAGGCGTTTACCAGCCTGAAGGCCCCGCTGGCGTCCGCCGCCGCTGCCATCAGCAACGGCCTGAAGACCGGCCTGCTGAGCCAGTTCCCCACCATCGTCACGGCGGTGGGTACCCTCATCACGGCCATCGGCGGAGCCTTTGCGGGCATGTTGGAAGCCATCGGTGGCGTGCTCACCGGCCTCGGCATCCCCACCGGCGTAGCCATGCTCATCGCGGGCGGCGTCATCGTGGCGGCCATCGCGGGCATCGTGGGCCTGCTGGCCAGTGCTTTCGGCGGCAGCGGTAGCAGCTCCTCCGGCGGAGGCGGGGGCGGCGGAGGTGGAGGCTCCGGCCTCGGCATCGACACCCCCAGCATCACCGACGAGTCGAACAAGCTGACGGACACCATCGACGCCAACACCGCAAAGCTTACTGAAATAAACAAGTCCCTCGCCAAGCTGGTCAAGAGCGCAAACGCCCTTGTCCTCAGCGACAACATGGCCGTGAGCAGCCGGGTGGCAGCATCCGGCACAGCGCAGGTCGCCGCTGCGGCCAGAAGCTACCGCGAGGGGGACGTCCACATCACCCAGCACATCTACTCCAAGGCCCAGACTGCCGCCGACCTCCAGCGGGAGGCCCGCTGGGAGGCCGACCGGGGCCTGGCTCAAAAACGCTGAAAGGACATCTGCCATGCGCAAAGACCATCTCCGCCTCGTCACCGACGCCGGGGCCGCCCTCGACCTCGGCTGGGACTATGGCATCCCCTATCAGATCGACAACCTCTCGGGCGTGGATGTCACCCTCAAGACTGCGCAGGGCGTCAACCAGCAGGGCGTCACCGTGGAAGGCCAGAGCGTGGAGGGGGTCTCTCATGAGGTCATCGCGGATTTCTGGGGGCCGGAGGGCGAGCGGCAGGCAAATCTGTTTTTGCAAAAGCTCCCCTTCTTCACCTCCGGCACGATATATTTCGGGGATGCTTATTTCTCCCGGTTCGTGCTCCAAAAGACGCCCTACACCGTCCAGCTCCACCCGTACCCCCGTCTCGACTTCATGCTCTACCGCCCCAAGCCCTACTGGTACAGCCTGACGCCCCAGAGCGCCGTCATGGGCGGCTTCATCCCCCGCTTCCAGTTTCCCGTCTGCTACGACAGCCACCAGTACAGCGAGTGGCGGCAGAGCTACTTCCTCAACGTGCGCAACCCCGGGGCGCTGCCGGTACCCTTCACGGCCACCCTGCGCTCCACCGGCAGCGTGGTCAACCCAGCCATCCGCAACAGCGTCACCGGGGAGTTCATCGGCTTTGAGCTGACCCTCGGCAAGGACGAGACTCTGGAAATTTACCGCACCACCACCGACCGGCTGGCCGTCAAGCTGGTCTCCGGCGGCACCGAGACCAACGCCTTTTACAAGATGGATGAGGACAGCGACCTGACCGAGCTGCACCCCGGCGACAACATCCTGACCGCCGACGCCGACAGCGGCAAGGAGGGCCTGCAGGCCAGCATCAGCTTTTACCCCATGTCGGCGGGCATCCTGCCGGAGGTGATGAAATGACATTCGACATTCTGGACGAGACCACCCTTGCCCGGCTGGGCAATATCGACGTGTGGGTGTCGGTCTACTGGGACGAACCGTACAACACCGAGGGGAGTTTCAGCCTTGAGGTGCGGCCCACTCCCGAGAATCTGGCCCTGCTCCGGGAGGGCCGGTGGGTCGTGCGCACCGACGCAGCGGTCAAAATCCCCATGCGCATCTGCCACCGCTCCAACGAGAACGAGGACGCGAATCTGGTCGTCACCGGCTACCCGGCCACGTGGATCTACACCAAGCGGGTGTCCGCATCGGCCATCAAGAACGAGGTCGCCGAGACCGCCATGCTGGCCCTCGCCAAAGCGGCAAAGCCCTGGCCCCGGCTCGAGGTGGCTGAGCCGAAGGGATTTGACACCAAGTTCGAGAACCAGACCTCGGGCGCTGCACTGTTCGACTATTTCAAGACGGTGGGCGCAGCCTGCGACCTCGGCTTCCGGGTCGTCCTCATGGGTAAAAACAGCGCGAAAAAACTCATGTTCGAGGTCTGGCGGCCTACTGCCGACCCCAACAACCGCTTTTCGACCAAGTGGGGCAGCCTGCGGGAGGCCAGCTGGGCCTTCGGCGACGGCAGCTATGCCAACGTGGCGCTTGTGTTAGGCGCTGGCGAGGGCAGCAGCCGGGCGATGGTCTGGGTGGGCGACACCGAGGCCGAAGGGGCAGAGCGCCGGGAGATGATCATCGACGCCCGGGACGTCCAGCCCGAGGGCAGCGAGACGAATACCAGCGCCAGCTACCTCAAAAGGCTGGCCGACCGGGGAGCCACAAAGCTCCTCGAGCAGCTCCGCTCCGGCAGCATCGAGATGACGCTGGATGCCGACGGCCTCGAACCGGGCGATGTCTGCTTCTGCTCCCTGCCCGACCTCGGCTACAAGGCCACCGTCCGGGTGGCCGACATCATCATCCAGAGCCAGACCGACGGCACCACCCGCACCGCGCGGCTGGGTACGCCGGTCTGGCACAAGATCTAGGAGGCGATATTTTGAGTTCACCCGGCATTGTCACCTACCCGCTGGGAGGCATCACCTACGACGCCGAGGACGCAGCGGCCTACTTCTCCACCCGCACTTCCGGCGTGTTCAGCACCGAGGAGGATTTTGCGGTCACGGTGGCCGAGGATGGCGGCACCGCCGTCACCGTCGGCGCGGGCCGGGCGTGGATGCACGTCAGCCGCTTTACCGGCCAGAGCGTCACCCTGCGGGAAGCCCGGACCGTGGAGCTGCCCTTCGCAGACAGCAATCTCCCCCGCATCGACGCCGTGGTCCTGCGCTACGACGCCACCGCCCGCACCACCACGCTGAAGGTGCTGCAAGGCCCCCCGTCCAGCGAACCCGCTGCCCCCGCCATCTCCCGCACCGAGCTGGTGTACGACCTGTGCCTGTGCCAGATCAGCCGCCCGGCGGGCCAGACGGCACTCACCGCCGCCAACCTCACCGACACCCGCACCGACGAAGCCCTCTGCGGCCTCATGCGGGACGGCGTCACCGGCATCCCCATGGACGAGCTGGGCCGGCAGGCGCTGGCGAAAGCCAAAGAGACGGCGGATCTCTGCGACAGCCTGCTGGCCAGCTACACCGGCGGCTATCTGGGCATCTGGCCTGTGACCCTCCCGGCAGACGGCTGGGCCGAATGCACCGACGTACCCGGCTACGCCTACAAGCAGACGGCAGAGCTGCGGGCGGCGAGAGAGGCAAACGTCCCCTCCGCCGTACCCACCCCGGAGACCTATACCGTGGCGGTGGCGGCGGGGCTTGCAGGCGTCTGCGAGACCGGCGGCGGCACCATCACCTTCTGGGCCGAGAAGGTCCCGGAGGGCGGCATCCAGATGCAGGTGGAACTGCTGGGACCCTCGGCCTCGACCGCTGACACCGGAGAGGACACCCTGGGCGACACCGTCCTCGAAGACACGACTTTGTAACGGAGGTACACCATGAAGTATGTGAAACAGCATTTCGTCACCGGCATGAAGGTCAGCCTGCCCGACGTGCTCAACCGGATGGAGGACGGCATCGCAGCCGCCTGCGGCGCGGCGGTGGAGGGCATCGGCAGCGTGACCACCGGCGACACACCCGCCGCCGGCATCCGGGACGGCAGGCTCTGCCTGACTCTGCCGCGCGGTCTCCCCGGCCCGCAGGGCGACCCCGGCGAGGGCCTGAGTGACAACGCCAAGGCCCTGCTGCTCTCCCTGTTGGCCGGCACGGCCCCCGACAGGGACGCCTCCCTCACCGCCCTGCGGGCAGAGTGGGGCCTCGCCGACCGGAGCACGGACACCACCTCCGAGGCCGCAGACGCAGACGAGGGGGTGCTGTAAATGGCGCTGGGAAGCGTCGCCATCAGCGGCGGCATGAGCAAGAAAACGAAAGAGAGGTTGATGTATATGGACGGTAAGCTGGTTTGGAGCGCAGCAATGGGTGCGTCTGGCGGTCTGAGCGCCACGGCACCGGACACCGTGGACTATATCGTAGTAAGGCCGATGGCGATGACAACATCATCATCCACTCAGCCAAAGGATGCCCGGGTGGCTCGCGGAGGCACTGGCAATGTGGCGTGGTATCAGACTAATGGCTCCTACAGCAACGCCAGAACTAACTACTCCTATGGCAAAATTGCCTTTGATGCCAGCGGCAAGATAACGTTGTCTTATCCGTGGGATAGTAACAACGAGTATCTCACGGTCGAGGGCTACCACTACTACTGACAAAACAAAAAGCAGCCCCCGGGTGGGGGCTGCGGGAGTGGTTATTTGTCCCTGTAGTGGGAGCCGCACTGGACGATCTTGACCACGCTGCCATCAATGCGGTAGACGATCCGATTTGCATCGTCGATGCGGCGGCTCCAATAGCTGGCCAGATCGCCGCTGAGGCGCTCGGGCTTGCCGATGCCCTCATAGCCGTTGCGGTCGATGTCCTTCAGAAGCTGTAGGATCCGCTTGAGCATCCTGCGGTCCTGGGTGGTCCAGTATTCAAAATCTTCCCATGCTTCTTCTGTCCACGCCTTAATCATCGAGCTTGACCTCGTGGATGGTACCGCCGGTAGCCTCCATCTCCGCGATGGACTTACGCAAGCGGGCCTGATTCTGCTCCGAATAGAACGGGTCTACCGAAAGTTCGAAAGGCAGGCGCTGCTCCCGGGTCATCTTTTTAGCCAGCATAGTAACGGCGGTGGACATAGACATCCCCAACTCGTTGCAGATGTGGTCGAAACTGTTTTTCAGATCGTTATCCATGCGGATGCTTACAGTGGTCTGTGCCATAGTATCACGCTCCTTCTGAATACAGAGTAGCACAATTTCAATACGTTGTCAACAAATATAGAAAGGATTCAGAATGTCCATCCGTGAATATACCCTGAGCAAAGACGGCGCCCGCCAGCTCTCGCCCAGCTTCAAGGTGCGGGAGTTTGGCTGCGTCGGTAGCGACGTCATCCTCATCGACGAGGAGCTGGTGGTGCTGCTCCAGTGCATCCGGGAGCATTTCGGCAAGCCGGTACATATCACCAGCGGCTACCGCACCGCCGCCCACAACGCTGCCGTGGGCGGCAGCAAGTCCAGCCAACACCTGCTGGGCCGGGCGGCGGACTTCTACGTTGAGGGCGTGGACGTGGCCACCGTGGCCGCCTACGCCGAGACCCTGCTGCCCGCCCGGGGCGGCATCGGGCGCTACCGGAAGGACGCAAAGCACCCCACCCGCAAGACCGGCTGGGTGCATATCGATACCCGGGCGAATAAGAGCCGGTGGAGCATGTAAAGGAGTGAAGAAAATGAAGGATACCATTTGCACCGTCATCGGCCTCATCGGCGGGGCCATTGCCGCCTTGTTCGGTGGCTGGGACACCGCCTTGCAGACGCTGGTCATCTTTATGTCCATCGACTACATCACCGGTCTAGTGGTGGCGGGCGTGTTCCACGCCAGCCCCAAGACCAAGACCGGCGCGCTGGAAAGCAAGGCTGGCTGGAAGGGCCTCATCCGCAAAGGTGAGACTCTGCTCATCGTTCTGGTGGCCTGCCAGCTGGATGCCGTCATCGGCGGCAGCTTCGTCCGCGACGCAGCGATCATCGGCTTTTCGGCCAACGAGGCCATCTCCATCGTCGAGAATGCCGGCCTGATGGGTCTGCCCATCCCCGCAGCCATCACCAAGGCCATCGACATCCTCAAGCAGCGGGCCGAGACGCCCGAGAAAGGCAAGGACTGATATGAAAAAGAAGATCTCCGCCGGCACCCTGACCCGCACTGCTGTGCTGGGCCTCGCCCTGGCAAATCAGCTGCTCAGCGCAGCGGGCAAGCCTTTGCTTCCCATCGAGAGCACCCAGCTCGAACAGATGATTTCTGCCGGGTTTACCGTCGGCGCTGCGCTGGCCGCATGGTGGAAGAACAACAGCTTCACCGCTGCCGCCATCGAGGCTGACGACTTCATGGCACGCTTGAAGAAGAGCGTACATTAAGCTGCGCGCCCCTAACTGCATAGCATGACAATGCCCCCGCTTCGGTGATCTCCGAGGCGGGGGCGCTTTGTTTATTCTTTCATCATGGCAAGTATGAGCCGCATTTCTTCCGTTGCGGCTTGAATCTCACCGCAGAGCTGTTCAACCTCTGCGACGCAGCTGGCCAAATCAAGTGTCTTGATATATTCGATTTTTCGCCCTATATCCGAGAATTTTTGTCCAACACGACCCAGCTGTTCTTCTGGAAAGTTCATACATCCACCGTTCTGTCCTTTTTCTCAAATCGATTTCACAACAATTATCTATTACTTAATTCATTGAAAATTTTGCCAAAAAGTCTCCATTTTCGATTTTGAGCCACCCAATGTTGCGGTTTTTGCTGCGGTTTTCTTCGTCCGGCTTAGAGCAAATAAGAAAAAATCCTACAAATCAGTCAAATTTTGACGCTGATTTGTAGGATTTCTGGAGCTACTGATCCGATTCGAACGGACGACCTGCTCATTACGAGTGAGCTGCTCTACCGGCTGAGCCACAGTAGCACATTGCGATCTCTGCAACGTGTGATATTTTACCATAAAAGCCGGGAGCTGTCAAGATTGATTCGCAACTTTGTCCCTCTGTGTTTGATTCGGCTCCTTTGCAAGGACGCGGCTCAGCTCACAGACCACAAAGCAGCAGCCGAGAAACACCATCAGCGCACAGTCGGGCGGGAGGCGGCGCATCGTGGTCACGCGGCCGCACAGGGTGCTGAACGTTTCCTGCGCCCGCTGAGGAAGGAGAAGATAAAATACCAACAGCGAAAGCGGCAGATGGAGCAGCCGGGCGCGGTAGAGCGGGCGGAGGGTCATCTCGGGCGGGCAGATGGTCCGCACCTGCATCAGAACAGAAAGCCCCTGCACGCTCAGCGCCGCGCAGCACAGCATACTGGCGAACCGACCGCTTTTTGCAGCCAGGTCACAGCCGGAGCAGACCTCCAAAAGCATCGCGCATAAAACGCCTGCACCGGAGGGCAGTGCTTCCCCCGCTCCTGCGGCCAGCATCCGGAAAAACAGGACGAAACCGCAGAGCTTGAGGTAGGTCTGGGACGCCTGCGCGATGATGCCGTCCAGCCGGAGAGGCTGCGAAGCGGTCGGGACAGCGGGGTGCGCCATTGACCCAAGCGTCCCTCCCAGCCGCGCCAGAAGCGCGGCGGACAGATAGCCCGCCGCCACCTGTGCAAGGAACAACAGGACGCCCAGCTCTGCACTGCCCAGCATGGACTGCCCGACAGCCAGTATCACAAAGGACGGGCCGGAACAGACACAGGCCGGAAGGAGCGCATCGGCCTCCCGTGCGGTGAGCTGCCCGGAGCGGACGGCCTCGGCGGCGGCACTTGCTGCGGGGGCAAAGCCGCCCAGAGAGCCGATGAGCAGCACCCGCCCAGCCGCCGGAGCGCGGACACCGATGAGCCTTGCAACTGGGCAGAAGGGCAGCCCCAGCACATCCGCCGCCGGACATTGGATGAGCAGCGTGGACACGATGAGGAACGGGAACAGCGAGAGCAGCAGCGGGCCGCCGCAGAGCGCCAGCCCCTCCCGCAGGGCCTGTGCGCAGGCATCCGGCGCGGCAAACGGCAGCAGACCCGCGGCCAGCGCCATCAAAAAATACCCCACGCCCCGGATTTTCTCTTTCTGAATCATATGCGCACCCTCCATTTCCATATATATGTGGTAATTGGCAGCGGTTTGCATGGCGGGAGGGAGCAGCGTGGGAAGAAAACGAAAGCAAACGCATTCCCTGCGCGGCTGGTTCCGGCGGATGTTCCGTCAGCCGCCCGGGGACTTCTACGGACGGGCTTCGGTCTACCTGAGTGGCAGAAGGATGGAGATCGAGCAGTTCCGGCGCATCCGCTCCTACGAAGAAGGCAGGCTCTGCCTCGAGCTGGGGCGCGGCACTCTGACGGTCTACGGCGATGATTTGAAGATAGAGACACTCTCCGCCCGGAGGCTCACCCTGCGGGGGCAGATCTTGCGGACCGATTTTTCAAAGGAATAGGAGCTTTCTACCATGGAATGGACTCAGCTCTGGGCAGGCGTCACCTTTGCGGCGCAGAACGGCGATGTCGAAGGTCTGCTGACTGCTGCGGCCGCAGGCGGGCTGCACCTCTCCGACATCGTTCCCCGGCCCGGCGGGTTCTCGGCCCGGTGCGCCGCATGGCATTATCGGAAACTGGCCGCTCTGGCCCGCAGACGGCGGGTGCGGCTGCGCATCCAAAAACGACGGGGTCTTTTCTTTTGCATCCGTCCCCTTCTCCGGCGGCGGGGGCTCTGGGCCGGATGCCTTGTCTTTCTCCCGCTGCTGCTCTGGCTGCAGAGCTTTGTCTGGTTCGTCGAACCGGTGGGCCTGACGCCCGGCCAGCAGGCGCGGGCCGCCGTCGTCCTGTGGGAGGCAGGGCTTTTCCCGGGAAATGCCGTCACACAGGAAAAGCTCGCCGCCGGAGAATATGCCCTGCTCCAGAGCGGTGAGTTTTCCTGGGCCAGCCTCAACTTTATGAAGGGAAAGCTGGTGGCGGAAGCGGCTGCGGCTAAACCGGTGCCGGACATCGCTGCCGGGACGCTCCACGGCCTCCGGGCCAGGGTGTCCGGCACGGTCGTTCGCACCAACCTCGTCAGCGGGACGATGCTCGTCGTCCCCGGCCAGGCCGTAGAAGCCGGTCAGGGCCTCATCGGGACAGCCCGCGCCGAACGGGACGGAACGCTTATCTTCCAGCCTGCGGCGGGCAGTGTCCGGGCGCAGTTCGAGTGGGAAAACGAGCAAGATACTGCCCTCCTGCTGCCCATCGAACAGCTCACAGGGCAGCAGGCCGTGTATCGGACGCTGTTCTGGGACGGTCATGCTATCGCTCTGCCCTTCCTGCATCCTGCTCCAGGCAAGGCAGAGGCCGAAGCCGTCGTCCGACACTACCAGCCAGAAGTCTTCGGGCATCCCGTTCCGATTTTTATCGAAGAAACGACATATTATTACAAAGTCTCCACCGATTTAGAGCGGACCGAAGAGCAGGCTCTGGCTCTTTCCAGACTGCAAAGTAAACAAGCTTTACAGCAAAATTGGCCTGATTTTGAGCTTTTGGCCCGCAAAGAGGACGTCTCTGTCGAAGAAAACACCCTCCACTACCGGGTCGTCTACACCATCACCGCCGACATCTGCAAATGAAAACGCCGCACAGCTCCGAGCACATCTGCTCCGGCCATGCGGCGATTTATGATTATGGATTTTTGTTACTTTTCTTCCGGGGTCGTCTCGGCCAGAAGCTCGTTCAGGTCGAACTCATACTTCGTGTGACAGAAGTGGCAGACCACCTCACACTTCGGGTCTTCGTCCCGGAGCTTTACCAGCTCTTTGCGGCCAAGGCTGAGGAGCATATCCTTCGTGCGCTCCTCGCTGCAGTCGCACTGATACTTCACCTCGCGGGTATCGAGGACCTGCGGGTCGAAGCCCGCCATTGCCAGCTCCATCATATCCTGCGGGGTCTTCCCTGCCCGGAGCATCTCGGTGACGGAAGGCATGGCGGCGATGTTCTGCTCCAGACGGGTGATCTCGGCATCGGTCGCGCCCGGCAGGAGCTGCAGCAGATAGCCGCCGGCGCAGGCGATGGACAGATCCTTGTCCACCAGAACGCCCAGCGCACACACAGTGGGGATCTGTTCGCTGTAGGCATAGTAGCTGGTGATGTCCTCGGCGATCTCACCGGACACCAGCGGCACCTGTCCCACCGTCGGCTCCTTCTGGAGCTTGTTGTCCCGGATGACGGTCAGAACGCCGTCTTTGCCGACTGCGCCGCCCACGTCCAGATGTCCGTTCTCCTTTGCGGGAAGCTCGACCAGCGGGTGGTCGATGCAGCCTTTGACGTTGCCGTGTGCGTCGGTGCAGGCGATGACGACACCAGCCGGGCCGCCGCCGGACACGCGCAGAGTGATGGAATCGCCATCATCCTTGAGCATCGCGCCCATCAGGGAGACACCGGTAAGCAGACGGCCAAGGGCTGCGCTGCAGGTGGCACTGGTGGTATGCAGCTTTTCTGCCGTGCGGACGATCTCAGTGGAGTCCACGCCGCAGAACACGACACCGCCGTTTTCAGAAATGCCGCGGATAAGATTCGACATATTATTTATCCTCCAGTTGGGTATACTGTTTGACTGCGCAGAAGAAATAGCGCTCGCTCTCGTCGGTCAGAGGGCCAAAGCTCTCGCCGTCGCAGACACTTTCCAGCGCAAAACCATGCTTTTCCAGAGCGGCGCGGATGGTGTCGAGGTCGTAGGTGTACTCGTAGAACTGCTCGTGGAAGTGCTCCCCCGTCTCGCGGTAGTCGATGTCCACGCTGATCTCCACCCTGCGGTCGGCGGCGCTGTAATGGTTGCGCCAGACGCAGGAGGCGTCCTCTTCTTCAAACGTAAAGACGTTTTCGCCCAGCACGTTCTGGTGCTTATAGGGCGTGTTCATATCGAACAGGAGCACGCCGCCTTTTTCCATAAAGAAACCGGCGTTGGCGATGGCTTTGTCCAGATCCGGGATGTGGTTGAAGGTGTCAAACGTGGACACCGCACCCCGGATGGTGCCGTAGAGGTCGAGCTTGAGCAGGTCCTGCCGCAAAAGAAGCAGGCCGCCGGAAAGGCCCAGCTGCTCAGCCTTGTCCCGGACGACGCAGAGCATCTCCTCCGACTGGTCGATGCCGATCATATCGTAGCCCGCCTGCGTAAGCATCAGGGTCAGCTCTCCTGTCCCGCAGCCCAGGTCTGCGAGGATGCCGTCATGGATACCGTGGGCTTCCAGCTCTTTTTTAATGTGGGCATACAGGGCCTCGTAGTCGGCCTCGCCGTTGAACTCATCGTAAAAATAAGCAAATTCGTTGTAAGCCATTGCGTTACTCCGCGTCCTCTGCGTTTGCCTCGTACTCGGAGGCGACGGCTGCGTTCAGCACAGCCTGCAGCTCCGGGATGCCGTAGCCGCTCTCTCCGCTGGTCAGCACCACCTTCTGGCAGCCGTAGGGCAGGCAGAGCTTTTCGAACTCCTCCTGCGTCTGGGCCAGCTGGCTCTTCTTGAGCTTGTCGGCCTTGGTCAGGGCCACGACGAAGGGAATGTTGTGGTAGTGGAGATAATGCAGCATCTGGATGTCATCGGCGCTGGGGGCGTGACGGCAGTCGATGAGCTGGACCAGCAGGGTGTGGTGGCGCTGAGCCTCGAAGTAGCTGTTGATGAGGTCGTCCCAGCGCTCACGGTCAGCGTTGCTCACCTTGGCATAGCCGTAGCCGGGCAGGTCCACGAAGTAGCAGTCATCCACCGCGTAGAAGTTGATGGTAGCCGTCTTGCCCGGCGTGCTGGACACGCGGGCGAGATTCTTGCGGTTGCAGAGCTTATTGATGAGGCTGGATTTGCCCACGTTGGAGCGGCCGGAGAAGCTCAGCTCCGGGCGGTCGCTCTCGGGCAGCTGGCTGGAAATGCCGTAGCTTGCAATGAAATCCGCTTTGTTATAGTTCATAGCTTCGCTCCTTTCGTCTCAGCAGACCGCGCCCGGCTGCGGCTTTTCAGCGGTCTGCGGCAGGGCTGCAGCCTCGGCGGGCTTTACCTTCCTGGTGCGGGGGTGGCCCGCAGACACCGTCTTGGGCTTGAGGAGGGCTGCGGCGAGGACCTGCGACAGGTTGGACATGGGCAGGAACTCGATGTTCTTCTTGACCTCGTCGTCCACCTCGTACAGATCGGACACGTTGTCCTTCGGGATGAGGACCGTCTTCATCCCCTCGCGGTAAGCGGCCATGCTCTTCTCGCGGAGGCCGCCGATGGGCAGCACATTGCCGTGGAGGGTGATCTCGCCGGTCATGGCCACATCGCCCCGCACCGGGATGCCGGACAGGCAGGAGATGAGGGCCGTGGTCAGGGTGACGCCGGCAGAGGGGCCGTCTTTGGGGACTGCACCCTCCGGGGCGTGGATGTGCAGGTCGCACTTCTTGAGGCGCTCGGAGTCGATGCCGTACTCTGCGGCATGGACGCGGGCATAGGTGATGGCCAGCTGGGCGCTCTCCTTCATCACGTCGCCCAGAGAACCGGTGACGGTGATCTTGCCGCTGCCGTTGTCGATGACCTGCACCTCGATGGGCAGGGTCTCGCCGCCGATGCTGGTCCATGCCAGACCGTTGGCGATGCCGATGGCGTTGGTGCGGTTGAGGAACTCGGGCTTGACCATGCGGGGTCCCAGCAGCTTTTCGAGGCCGGTGCCGGTGACGGAGACATTCTCCGCCTCGCCGGAAGCAATTTTCCGGGCGCACTTGCGCAGGACGCTGGTGATGGTGCGCTCCAGATTGCGGACGCCGGCCTCGCGGGTGTAGCCGTCGATGATGCCGTAGAGGGCGCTCTGGGAGAAGGTGACCTTGCCGGTCAGGCCGCAGGCGTCCAGCTGCTTGGGAACCAGATGCTTCCGGGCGATGTTGTACTTTTCCACCCGGGTGTAGCTGGGCAGCTCGATGACGTCCATGCGGTCGCGCAGCGGGCCGGGGATGGCGCCGAGGTCGTTGGCCGTGGTGATGAAGAGCACATGGCTCAAATCAAACGGCATATCGATGAAATGGTCATTGAAGGTGCTGTTCTGCTCGGGGTCGAGGGCTTCCAGCAGAGCGGCCGCCGGGTCGCCCCGGAAGTCGCCTGCCAGCTTGTCGATCTCGTCCAGAAGCATCAGGGGGTTCGAGCTCTTGGCAGAGATCATGGCGTTGATGATCTTGCCGGGCATCGCGCCGATGTAGGTGCGGCGGTGGCCGCGGATCTCGGCCTCATCCCGCACGCCGCCGAGGCTGATGCGGACATACTTGCGGTTCAGGCTCTCGGCGATGGAGCGGGCGATGCTGGTCTTGCCGACACCCGGAGGGCCGACGAGGCAGATGATCTGGCCTTTCACGTCGGGGGCCAGTTTGCGGACGGCCAGCACCTCGAGGATGCGGTCCTTGACCTTCTTCAGGCCGTAGTGGTCCCGGTCCAGCACGCGCTGGGCCTTGGCGATGTCCAGATCGTCCTCGGTGAAAGTGTTCCAGGGCAGGTCGAGGCAGGTGTCCAGATAGGTGCGGATGACCGTGCCTTCCTGATTGCTGCTCTGCATTTTGGAGAGGCGGTCCACCTCTTTGAGAAGCTTCTTTTCCCGGTCCTCGTCCAGATGGAGGGCCGTGATCTTCCGGCGGTACTCCTCGGCCTCGGCGGTGGTATCGTCGTCCTCGCCCAGCTCCTCGCTGATCATGTGGAGCTGCTCGTGGAGGTAGTAGTCGCGCTGGTTCTTGTCCATCGCCTCGTCTACCTTCTGGGCGATCTCCTTATCGATCTCGAGCATCCGGCGCTCCCGGTGCATCTTCTCGATGAGCAGATGCAGGCGGCCCATCAGGGTGCCTTCGTCCAGAATGGCCTGCTTATCCTCGAAGCGGAACAGGAGGTTGGCCGGGATGTACTCGGACAGGAAGGCGGCGTCGGTGCTGGTGGTGATGGCAAACACCACGTCCTTGCCGATGTGGGGATTCAGAGCCAGCAGGTCGTCAAAGCTCTTTTTGACGTTGCGGACGAGGACGTCCGCCTCCGGCAGTTCCTCGGGCTTCGCCATCTTGACCGGGGCCGGGCGGATGGTGGCCAGCAGGAAGCTGCCGTCGTCCTCCATCTCGGAGAGTTTGGCGCGGTATTTGCCTTCGACCAGGATGCGGACGAGGTCGTCCGACACCCGCATCACCTGCTTGACCTCGGCCACGACGCCGTAAGTATAGAGGTCGGCGGCCTTGGGGTCTTCGACCTTCATCTCTTTCTGTGCCACGAGGAAGACGTCAGAGTTGTTGCTGACGGCCCACTCCACGGCGGCGATGCTCTTCTCGCGGCCCACCTCGAAGTGGAGCAGATTGTTGGGGAAGACCACCAGCCCGCGCAGGGCGATGGCCGGAAGGTGGAGGACGCTCCGCTCCACCTTGACCGTAACTTTTTCAGACATAGTACAAAACCTCCCAGCCGTCCCTCGGATGCGAGTCATCCATAAGGGCGGCTTTTTTGTAGGGTCATATCAAATCTATCATTTTATTATAGCGAAAAATGTTTGCAGATGCAACTGTTCAGCGTTTTTCCCGGGTGTTGTAGCCCAGTCTGCCCAGTGCGGGCAGGATGGCCCGGAGGGTCAGCGACGTGAGGGCGCCCATGACAAGGCCCAGCACCAGCATCACCGGCGCATAGTACAGCGACATGGCCGAGGACAGGATGAGCCCCGCGCCAAGCAGCTGGCCGATGTTGTGGGACAGTGCGCCGCAGACCGACAGGATGAACCATGTGGGCCGGAACGGGAGCTTATAGTAGAGCACCCACATCACCAGCAGGGACAGCAGTCCGCCGCAGAGCGAGAGGAAGCCTGCCGTCCAGCCGGAGACGAGAAAGACGAACAGCGCCTTGAGCAGGTCGAGATAGAGCGCCTGCCGCGCCCCCATGAAGAACAGTGCATACATCACCACGATGTTCGCAAGGCCCAGCTTCATGCCCGGCGCAAGGCCCGGGATGACCAGTGTGCCTTCGATGAAGGAAAGCGCCATCGCCAGCGCGAACAGCAGGCCGGAAAGTGCGATCTCGTGTGTTTTCTTTGGGTCATGGTTTCGGTTTGCCATCGGCTCTCCCCCTTTGCTGCATCGGTCATTCTTCGCCGCCGGCGGTCTGCTCGTACTGCTCCTGCTCCTCGACGGCGGCCTCCCATGCGGCGAAAAGCTCGTCCTGATGGAAGCGCAGGTCGCTGAGCTCATCGCTCTTTTCCCGCAAAAGCTGGGGGTCGTTGTAGACTTCCGGCGAGTTTATCTCGTTTTCCAGCTCCACTTCGCGGGCGCCGCAGGCTTCCATCTCGTCCTCGCAGGCTTTGATCTTAGCGCGCAGCTCGGCCCGGCGGCGGCGCTGCTCTTTGCCGTAGCCCGCCTTGGCGGGTTCGCTGCTTTTCTCGGCCACGGGGGCGGGAGCGGCGCGGCCCATCAGGGCGTCATAGCTGGGGTAGATGACCGCCTTGCCGTCCTCGAGGTAGAGGATGGGGCAGGCCAGACTGTTCATCAGGTGGCGGTCATGGGTGACGAGGAGCAGCGTGCCGGTGTAGGCCATCAGCGCCTCGGTCAGGTTCTCGCGGGTGTAGATGTCCAGATGGTTGGTAGGCTCGTCTAGGAACAGCAGGTTCGGGCGTTCCAGCACGATCTCTGCAAAGCGCAGTCGGGCCAGCTCGCCGCCGGACAGGGCCTCGCAGGGCTTGAAGACCGTCTCGCCCCGGAAGCCCAGCTTTGCCAGATGGCTGCGGACTTCCAGTTCGGTCATCCGGGGGTACTTGTTCCAGATGACGTCGATGACGCGGCCCGCGCCGATGCGGTCCTGCTGCTGGGCGAAGATGCTGGGCCGTGCGCCGGTGCCAAGGCGCACCATGCCGCCGGAGGGGCGGCGCTTGCCGTCCAGCACCTGCATCAGGGTGGATTTGCCTGCGCCGTTGGGGCCGGCGATGATGAGCCGCTGGCCGCGGCAGACCGTATAGGTGAAGGGCTCCAGCAGGGTGCGGTCACCGATCTGAATGGTCAGGTTCTTGAGCAGCACCAGCTCATTCCACGGCTCCACGTCGTATTCGAAGCGGAACTTGAGCTGGTTGGTCTCGTCCTGAGGGGCCTCGGTGATCTCCAGCTTTTCCAGCTGCTTGCGGCGGCTCTGGGCCATCTTGGTGGTGGAGGCGCGGACGAGGTTGCGGTCGATGTAGTCCTGTAATTTTTCGGCCAGCGCCACGTCGGCGTCGTGCTGCTTCTGGCGCAGGGCGTCGGCGGCTTCCTTCTGGGGCAGATAGGCCGAGAAGTTGCCCTTGTAGGTGGTCATGGTCTGGAACGAGACTTCCCAGATCCTGGTACAGACGTTGTCGAGGAAATAGCGGTCGTGGCTGACCACCAGAACGGCACCGGAGTAGCCCTTGAGGTAGTTTTCCAGCCACTCCATGGTGGCGAAGTCCAGATGGTTGGTAGGCTCGTCCAGAATGAGGACGTCCGGCTTCTCGAGGAGGAGCTTGGCCAGACGGAGACGGGTCAGCTCACCGCCGGAGAGGACGCCCACATTCTTGCTCCAGGTATCCTGCGCAAAGCCCATGCCGGACAGCACCTTCTTGATGTTGACGTCCATGTTGTAGCCGTCGGCGGCGTCGATGATGTTCTGCAATTCGTCGTGCTTTTCGAGAAGGGAGGCGTCGTCGGGAGAGGCCGCCATCTTCTTTTCCAAGATCTGCATCTGGGCCATGGCGTCCAGCACAGGGGCGAAGGAAGAGCGCATCTCCCCGTAAATATCCAGCGTGACATCGAGCTTTGCGTTCTGCTCCAGATAGCCCAGCGTCACGCCGTGGGTCACGCTGAACTCGCCGTCATAGTCGGTGTAGACGCCGGTCAGAATTTTGAGCAGGGTCGTCTTGCCTGCGCCGTTCTGGCCCACGATGCCGATGCGGTCTTCTTTTTCCACGCTGGCGCTCACGTCGTGCAGGACGACTTTCTCGCCAAAGCTCTTTCCGAGTTTTTCCAAATGAATCAGCATATCGTTCTTCCGTGTTCTTTTCCAGTAGGGTGGATCGGGACATTCCCGCCGTTACAGCTGATGACGGCGGTGCTTGAGGCCGAGGTTCGCCAGCTCTTCCGGCTCCATCACCAGCGGGTAGAGCTCTTCCAGCGAGGCGATCTCGTAGGTGGGGCTCACCTTGCCCGGGTTCTCGGCGTGGCCGGGGTTGAACCAGCAGGTGTCGAGGCCCGCGTTCACGCCGCCCTGAATGTCGCTGGTGAGGCCGTCGCCCACCACCAGGACGTGCTCCCGGTTCTCCACGCCCAGAGCGCGGAGGGCGGAGTCGAAGATGCGGCGGCTGGGCTTCTCGCTGTCCAGCTTCTCGGAGATGAAGACGTCCTCAAGGTAGGCCCCGATGCCGGATTCTGCCACCCGGCGGCTCTGCACCTTCTCGAAGCCGTTGGTCACGATGGCCAGCGTTGCCACCTCGGAAAGCTCCCCGAGGACGTCCAGCACATTGGGGGTCATCAGGTCGGGGTGGGAGGACAGGTGGTCGAGGTAGCAGCGGTTCATCTCCACGCCGTCACCGGCTGCGTTGATGGCCTTGAGGAAGCGGGTGAAGCGCTCCCCCATCAGCTTGTCGCGGCGTATCTGGCCCTTTTCCAGCTGACGCCAGAGCTCCGAGTTGATGTCCCGGTAGGTCTGCACCGTCCCGGCGTCCGGCTCGATGCCGTATTCCACCAGCGTCTCAGCCAGCGCCTTGTTCTCGGCGGCGTCAAAGTCCAGGAGCGTATTGTCTGCATCGAAGAGGATGCAATAATATTTTGCCATGTTTCTTTCCCTTCTCTATCATTTTTCGAGCCGCCTGCCGCTTTGAGCGGGCGCGGCTGCGGTCTGCGGTTTAAGAACAGCGAGAAGCCAGCCCCGCCCGGCAGAGCTGGCTTCTCGTATTTTTTATCATTCCAACGTCATTTCATAGGCTTCGTCGTCGGACTGGTCCGGCAGGTTCCCGCTGCACTTGCAGTGTGGCGTGCAGGCGCACTCTTTTGCGATGCACTTTGCCATCTGCTCCTCCGTCACGCCGTTCTCGACGTTTTCCCAATCCATGTCGTAGTAGTCCACGCTGCCGTCGGTCACATCTTCTGCGCCGGGCAGGCCGAGGACTTGCATTTCTTCACGGAACATCCGCTCGCCTCCTCTCGGCTCAGCCTATGCGGCTTTGCAGAGGAAGGTGCGGGGCGTCATTCTGCCTTGCTTTCGGCTTCCTTGCTGGCGGAGGCTTCCGACTTGCTTTCGGCCTTGGACTCTGCTTCGCTCTCGACCTTGGACTCTGCCTTAGACTCAGCCTTAGACTCGGCCTTGCTTTCGGACTCCGACTCTGCCTTGGAGCTGCCAGACGACGTGCTGGACGATGCCGACGACGAACTGCTGGTGCTGTGGGAAGAGCTGCCCGAACTTGCAGAGGAAGACGAAGAGGATGTACTGCCGGAAGGACCGGCATGGGACGAGGACGAACTGCTGGTGGAGCCGGACTCGCTGGTCACACCGCTGCCGATGGTGATGGTCAGGGTGTTGCTGCTCACCTTGCAGTCGTTGTAGGTGACGACGGCGTGGATCTTATAAGAAGCGTTGACCATGGAGCTGTCCACCACCACCGTGATGCTGGACTTGCCGGCGGCCTGCGTGACCTCCTGACCGTTGGCGTACCAGCGCAGGTTCTCGGTCTTGGCGTACTTGCCGCTCAAGGCAGCCTTGAAGGTGTAGGAGCTGCCCACAGCGCCCTTGCCCTCGCTGGTGATGTGGACGGAGGCCGTGCCGAAGACTGCCGTGACGTCCAGATTCTGCTTGAAGTCGGTGTCGGTGCGGGTCTTGCTGGTGAGGCCGTCGCTCCACTTGACGAAGACGTGGCCCTCCGCCGGGACAGCGGTCACGGTGATGGATTTGTCGGGGTCGGTGACGGTGTAGGTCACAGAGCTGTTGCCGGTGTCATTGCCGACGCTCAGAGTGCCGCCGCCGTTCTTGTCCACACGGTAGCGGGCCTCGAACTTTTTCTCCTCGCTGGTGCTCTCGCTCGAAGAGCTCTCCGAGCTGCTGGCGCTCTCGGCCTGACTCTCGCTGGAGCTGACAGCCTCTGAGCTGGGAGCGGCCACAGCGGAGCTGGGGTTGGAGACATACTCCATGGTGCGGGTGGGGATGTTGTTGGTGTCGGGGCGGCGGTCCTCGGTCTGCAGGGCGTGGGTGCGGAGATAGTTCAGCACTGCCTTGAGGCCGGCGCTCTTGAGGTGGATGTCGCCGCTGGTGTAGTAGTCCGCGATGCCGTAGCCGTCGCTGCCCTTGAGGGCCTCGGCGGAGTTGAGGAAGCGGACGCCCAGCTGCTCGCAGAGATCCAGAAGGGCCATGTTGAAGTCGTCGATCTTGGCCTGGTCCATGTGGGGGTAGTTGGAGTGGTCAGCCGGGACCGGCGGCACCGTGTTGACGATGATGTCGGTGTAGGGGTAGCTCTGCTGGATGGCCTGGATGAGGGCCGTGTAGTGGGCGATGAAGTCCGGGACTTCCATCCCGGTGTCGTTGGTGCCGAAGGTCATGACCACACGGCGGGGCTTCATCATGGCCACCGCCTGAGGGATGGTGTAGTGGTTGGAATCCTTCTTAAAGGTAACGATGCCCTCGTTGAGCGCGACCTGGGTGCCGATGCCCTCTTTGGCACAGAACTGCTGCAGGGAGATGAGGCCGTTGTTATAGAGGCGGACGGTGTTGGAATCGCCCAGAAAGAGGGTGTTGTTCAGATAGTCCGTGCCGGCGTCGGCGGTCTCCGTCAGCAGAGCGGTGGAGGCGTTGTCGATCTGGTAGTGGCCCGACAGGTCTTCGCCGGAGGTGGGGTCTGCCACGGACTCCGAGACGGAGGGGGCAGGCTCCTCGCCGCCCTTTTTGAGGAGGGTGGTGGTGATGCCGAAGGTCAGCAGCACCGCCAGCACGCAGAGGATGCAGACCAGAACGGCCCGATGCTGCATGGGAGTCATGGTTTCATTTTGTTGTTGTTTTTTTCGACTCATAGATTCAGTCCCTCTCGTTTCAGGAATGGGAAGGCTCGTCCACCGGGCGGAGAGCCCAGTCCGTCAGCTCTTTGCAGTCAGCGGCCATGAAGACCGGCGCAAAGGGGGCGACCTCTTCCCTGCCGCCGTAGCCGTAGAGCACAGCGGCGGCGTCCAGGCCGCAGTTCACAGCGCCCTGCATATCGTCCCGGCGGTCGCCCACCATCAGCACCCGCTTGCCCTGCATGACGGGCTGGGCGAGGACATGGCGGATGACATCGGTCTTGTTGTCGCGGCTCTCATCCATGGACGCGCCGCCCACGAAGGAGAAGTAAGGCGCAAGGCCCTGCTCTTCGAGGATGGGCCTCACAACGTCGGTGGGCTTGCAGGTGGCCGTGCAGAGAGTCAGGCCCACAGCCTTGAGACGGCCCAGCATCTCCACCACGCCGGGGTAGACATCGCCCTCGTGGCAGCCCTTGGCGGCGTAGCTCACGCGGTAGCGCTTCGTGGCCTCCTCGATTTTTGCAGGGTCGGAGAAATGCTCGCCGAAGCTCTTGCGGAGGGGCGGGCCGATGTAGCGGCCAAGGTCGCTCCGGGCGACGTCAACGCCCATGGAGCTGAAAACTTCTTCCAGTGTATTGAGAATGCCGGGGGCGGAATCGATGAGCGTACCGTCCACGTCAAACAGGATCGCATCGTAGTGCAGCAAGGTCAGGTTCCCCTTTCTCTTTGGATAAACATTATATAGTATAGCACAGATTTCGATATTCAGCAATTCCAACAAAACACTTTTCCGACTTTTATACATATTTTTAGGCAGCCCCGCCCCGGAAAGCAAAAACCGCCCACCCATTGCGGGCGGGCAGTCGCATTTTGACATCAGCTCTCGGTGGTGGTGCAGTTCCCCGTCGAGGGGTAGTAGAGGTTGTTGGCGATGAATTCCAGCTTCTCTTTCAGAACCAGCTCAAGGTTCGCCACGGCGTGGACCATGTTGGTGGCGGAGTCGTTGACTTCCAGCAGCTTGCACAGGTCCAGCTCCTCCATACTGAGGGCGGCTTTCATCTTCTGGGTCTCGGCGCAGAGGATGTGGCTCAGGGCCGACTCCTGCAGAGCGATGCTCTCCATCAGGTCGACGACGGCCTGGTCGAGGGAAACTCTCGGCAGCGCGGGGCAGTCGCAGGAAACGCAGGGGGTGCAGTTGGTGGTATCAGCCATAAGAAGGACCTTCCTTTCTATAATAGGAATAGGGCGCAGTCCATCCTATGTGCCTCGCCGCCCGGATGTCACTCCGGCTTTGCGCTCTTCTGTACCTTCTCGATGGTGTCGCGGTAGCCGCCGGAGCCGTACTGGATGCAGCGGTTGATGCGGCTGATGGTGGCGGTGCTGATCTCCACCGCCTTTACGATCTGGTCGTAGGTGCTGCCGCCGAGCAGGAGTTTGGCCGCTTCCAGACGCTGGGCCATATCGGAGATCTCCTTGACCGTGCAGAGGTCTTCGAAGAAGTTGTAGCACTCCTCCCTCGTCTCAAGACTCAGGATCGCGTCGAACAGTGCGTCGGTGGTGGGGTTTCTTCTGGGGTTCTTGTCCGCCATAGCTGCCTCCTTTAGGGCAAAGTGCCGCAGGGTGCGGCACGGGTCTTTCTATTACCCTGTTACTTTAGCACTTGAAAGTGCAAAAGTCAAGTATTCGGTCTTTCTTTCCGGGGGTTTAGCAGATTTCACCTGTGGAGGCATTAAGTTTTATTCATCTCACATCTGAACAAAAATCGCCTAAATTTTCTTAGTTTCTCCCCCGCAAAAATGGCACAGTCTCCTAACTTGCCCAAAATATATTGACAAGTTATGAAATCAGGACTAAAGTATACACAATCATTCGGCAAATGCAATGAACAGGACATGACTTTTCGCATTCCCTGCGCTCAGAGAGCCGCCATTCCGGTGCAAGACGGCAGCACAGTGCGATCAGCCCTCACCTGCGAGCAGCCTGTGCGAACCCGCTTGCGGCAGTAGTGCATGGCCGTTCAGCCCACGTTACAGGGCGGCGTATCGGCGGCAGGAACGCCTGTACGCGCAAGCGGCTGCTCCCGAAAGCAGCAAACGAAGTGGTACCGCGGAGAACGACCGGTGCAGATGCACCGTTTGGCCTTCGTCTTCGAGGAAGATGGAACACATCTTTGTGTCTCTGTCTTTCATGAGGACGGAGGCTTTTTTCACCCCTCCGGGCCGTTTCGCCTGCCCTGCTTTTGGGCACAGCCGTCCTGCTTCGGCCATTGCCGGTGTGAAAGAAAGGAAAGAGGTATAAAGAAATGAATACGCTGGTCATCGTTTTGATCGCAGCCGTGTGTCTGTTCGGCGCTTATACGCTGTATGGCCGCTGGCTGGCCAACAAGTGGGGCATCGACCCCACTGCCAAGACCCCCGCAGTCGTCCATGAGGATGGCCGTGACTATGTCCCCACCAACGGCTGGACCGTGTTTGCACACCAGTTCAGCTCCATCGCCGGTGCAGGCCCTGTCACCGGTGCCATCCAGGCTGCTGCTTTCGGCTGGCTGCCTGTCCTGCTGTGGGTGCTGCTGGGCGGCATCTTCTTCGGTGCTGTCACCGACTTCGGCGCTCTGTACGCTTCCGTCAAGAACGACGGCAAGAGCATGGGTATGCTGATCGAGAAGTACATCGGCAAGACCGGCCGCAAGCTGTTCCTGCTGTTCTGCTGGCTGTTCTGCGGCATCGTCATTGCAGCGTTTGCTGACATGGTGGCCGGTACCTTCAACGCCTTCGGCACCGACGGTGCTCTGGCGGAGGCTGCTCAGACCAACGGCGCTGCCGGTATGGTCTCCATCATGTTCATGGTCTTCGCTGTCGTCTTCGGCCTCATCCAGAAGAAGTTCAACTTCTCCGGCTGGAAAGAGAGCCTCATCAGCATCGTCTTCATCGTGCTTTCCTTCGTCATCGGTGCAAACCTGCCCATCATTCTGGGCAAGGCTGCATGGAGCTACATCACCTTCGTCTACATCTTCTTTGCTGCAGTTCTGCCCATGTGGCTGCTGAAGCAGCCCCGTGACCACATGACCACCTTCATGTTCGTGGCTATGATCGTAGGTGCCGTTCTGGGCCTGATCGTCAACCACCCCGTCATGAACCTGCCTGTGTTCACCGGCTTCAACAACGCAAAGCTGGGCACCATGTTCCCCATCCTGTTCGTTACCGTGGCCTGCGGTGCCGTTTCCGGCTTCCACAGCCTGGTTTCTTCCGGCACTTCCTCCAAGACTGTTTCCAATGAAAAGGATATGCTGAAGGTCGGTTACGGTGCCATGATCCTGGAGAGCCTGCTGGCTGTCATCGCCCTGTGCGTGGCAGGCGCAGCCGCTGCCGCCGACGGCACCCCTGCCGACGGCACCCCCTTCCAGATCTTCAGCCGTGGCGTGGCCAGCTTCTTTGTGGGCTTTGGCCTGGACCAGCACTTTGCTTCCGTGTTCATGACCATGTGCGTTTCCGCTCTGGCCCTGACCAGCCTGGACGCTGTGGCCCGTATCGGCCGTATGAGCTTCCAGGAGCTGTTCAGTGTGGATGACATGGAGCACGCTGAGGGCTGGCGCAAGCTGCTGTGCAACGTGTACTTCTCCACCATCATCACTCTGGTGTTCGGTTTCATCCTGACCAAGATCGGCTACGCCAACATCTGGCCGCTGTTCGGTTCCGCCAACCAGCTGCTGAGCGCTCTGGTGCTGGCTACCCTGTGCGTGTTCCTGAAGGTCACCGGCCGCAACAACAAGATGATCTTCCCCCCGCTGATCATCATGCTGTGCGTCACCTTCACCGCTCTGGTGCAGCGCCTGATCGCCATGATCAAGGCCATCAGCACCGCCGCTTCTGTGACCATCCCCGCTGGCGAGACCACCTGGGGCGCTGTGTTCATCGCAAACGGCCTGCAGCTGATCCTGGCTGTCCTGCTGATCGTTCTGGGCCTGAACATCGTGGTCCACTCCTTCAAGGCTTACCAGAAGGCTGAACAGAACAGCGAAGTCAAGGCCTGATCTTCCGGCTTTTGCTGAACTGAATCCGTAAAAACGAAGCAGCCGCTGACAGTTTCACGCCGTCAGCGGCTGTTTTTTTGTTATTCTTCCGGCAGTTCCATTTCGTGTTCCATCGACACAAAGCCAAACCGCTCATACAACGGCCTGCCCATCGCGGTCGCTTCCAGCGAGATGGCCGTTACTCCGCGCCGGTGCGCATCCTCCACCAGCAATGCAAGGGTATGCGCCGCAACACCCTGACGCCGGTACTGCGGTACCGTGTACATGTTCATGATATATGCCTTTTGACCGGTGGGGTTGTGAACGGTCGGCATGACCTGAAAATAGCTCACCGCGCCCGTGCCAACCAGTGTATCTCCGTCCCAGACGAGATATGCCGTGTGGGTGTCCTCGGCAAAGGCCTTCCGGTAATAGGCCCGTGTCTGACACTCTACCTCCGGCAACGGAGCATCATCCGGCAGCAGATTGGCCGCCCGCAGCACCCGGCAGCGCACCGTCACAAGCAATTCCAGATCTTCCAGCGTGGCTTTCTGATATCTGAGGTTCAGCACTGGTGTTCCTCCCAGCTCTGCAGCACGGCAAGCTGTACTTCGGTGTGGAACCAGTGTTCCCCGCCCTGCAGGATGGTCAGATGTGCCCCGCTCTGCCGGCGGAACCGCTCCATCACCGCACGGGAGGTCAGCGCATCCTTGTCGCCGTACAGCACCTGGGTGGGTGTATGCCACTGCAGGGGATGCTCTCGCACCCAGCACAGATACGGCCACGAAAGCGTTTCTCCCATCTCCGTGGGGATCTCCCCTGCTGCCTTCAGCTGTTCTTCGGTGACATGGGCGCCCTGCATCATGCTCAGGATGAGGGTTTCCATATCCACCACCGGGGACACGAACAGGGCCTTTTCCGGCTTTTCTGCCCGCAATGCCTGCATAGCCAGCCATGCCCCGATGCTGACCCCATAGAGCCGGATATGCGGCCAGACCGGCTGCATCCGGGCATAGACTGCCTGAATTTCCGGCACCACCGCCCACGGCAGCAGCTGTTCCGGGCGGTCCCTGCGCGCTCCGTGTTCGGGCAGGTCGATGGCCAGCACCTGCCAGCCTGCGGAACAGGCGGTCTGGGCAAAGCGCTCAGCCTCTTCCTTGCAGCCGTTTTTCCCGTGGACATAAAGATACACCTTGCGGCTGCGCTCACCGTACAGGATGGCCGGAACGCCCGCAAGGGTAAGATTTTGTTTTTTCATAGAGAGAGTTCTCCTTCGTCATAACCCCGGCACAAAAATGCCTGAGAGGGTTCTTTTCTCCATGATAGCACATCTGCCGCACAAACACAAACAAAAAGGGGCCGCAGCACCTTTCGGTACTGCGGCCCCGGTTTGCCTTAGAAGTAAAACTTACTTCACCATGCTTGCAACTTCAGCAGCGAAGTCGTCAGCACGCTTCTCCAGGCCCTCGCCCTTCACGAAACGGGTGAACTTGACGATCTTGATCTCGCCGCCCAGATCCTTAGCGACCTTAGCGGTGTACTGAGCAACAGACAGATCACCGTCCTTGACGAACTCCTGATCGACCAGGCAGTTCTCCTTGAAGAACTTCTTGATCTTGCCCTCGATCATCTTCTGCTTCACAGCCTCAGGCTTGTTGGCGGTCTTGGGATCGCCAGCCATCTGGACCAGCATGATTTCCTTCTCCTTGGCCACGACCTCGGCGGGGACAGAAGCCTCGTCAACATAGCCGGGGTTGGCAGCTGCGACCTGCATTGCGATGTCCTTGCCGTAAGCAACGAACTCGTCCTTGGCCTCGATGCCATTGGTGGTCTCGAAGTTGACCAAGATGCCGTGGGTGCCGCCGCCGTGGACGTATGCAGAGCAGACACCCTCGTAACGGACGAAACGGCGGACCTTGATGTTCTCCTTGATGACCAGGATCAGCTCCTTCAGAGCCTGATCGACAGTCTCATCGCCCATCTTGCAGTTCATCAGGGCCTCAACGTCAGCAGGGTTCTGCTCCATGATGACCTTGGTGGTGTCCTTGACGAACTTGACGAACTTGTCGTTCTTGGCAACGAAGTCGGTCTCAGCGTTGACCTCGATGACAACACCGACCTTGCACTCGGGGCAGTAATCAGCGTAGACCATGCCCTCAGCAGCAATACGGCCAGCCTTCTTGGCAGCGGTAGCCAGACCACGCTCGCGCAGGATCTCGATTGCCTTCTCGAAGTTGCCGTCAGCCTCGGTCAGAGCCTTCTTGCACTCCATCATGCCGCAGTCGGTCTGCTTGCGCAGTTCCA
>ENA-OWPB01000445-OWPB01000445.1-human-gut-metagenome-genome-assembly--contig:-NODE-445-length-53663-cov-4.879141_pt1 | contig 53663 bp, 60 predicted proteins | sample MGYA00248260_ERZ651838 | MGnify/ENA primary metagenome ERZ651838 (study PRJEB26924, sample SAMEA4378304) | human gut metagenome | biome: human gut; feature: human-associated habitat; material: faeces... | reverse complement strand
CATCAAAGTGGCGCAGTCTGTATAACCCGGTAAGCATCTGGTTACACTGTTCTTCAATATATTTTAATTTTGCTTTTTCCATTTACTTTTCACTCCTCGTCTGATATACTCCAGACATAGGTTTTATACCTATGTCATTAGTGTGAGAGCGTGTGATTGTCGAAGGTTTCACGCTCTTTTAATTTATTCAAAATTACTCCTGCTCCGGCGATTGCCAGACCAATAGCTGCAATCCCTAAAGCTATATAGCCGGCTTGTCCTTTTGCCTCAACTCCCGCCGCACCGACCAGAAATATCAGCATTCCGCAGGCAGTCATTCCAAATGCAATCTTATTTTTCATTTTTGTAATTATTGATCTCACTTATATCTCACCTCTTTCCTCATTTTGTCTGTTTCTTTTTTTTGCATCCCATAAATGTCCGTATCTTTCTTTCACTGCCCTGTAGAGGGGCATCATTTTTAATAAAAAGAGAATTATTCCGTCTTTAATGTCAAAGTGTTGTATTGGATCGTGAGTTAGGTTGATGCCCCACTACAGGACAGTGAACCAGCACGGGAACATTTATCCTGCGTTCTGAACAGTATCCAGTTTTCCAAGCATCAGCGACAAATCTAACGGTTTCTCTTTTTTAATTGCTTCGTTCAGATCATCTACCGTATAAATGCCAAGTTTCGCCAGTTCTTCTTCCATACGCTTTTTTCTTTCATCTGCCATGTCTATTGCTCCTTTCTTTTAATGTAAATGCGCCGGGTGGGACTCGAACCCACGACTTACCGCTTATGAGGCGGTTGCTCTAACCATCTGAACTACCAGCGCAGGAGCGGCTATTGCCGCTGTTTAATCTAATCCGATAATTTCATATTGCTCTGATCCATCATCGTATTTCTTTGTTCTCAACGTTCCATTGGTATATTCGCCAATCTTATCCGAATACTTTTCATATGCATCTTTGTCATTAATCCTGTATCGTTCACCTTTATATTCGACAAAAATGTTATGCTCTGCCGGCTCTATCATCGTTTGCCAGCCATTTCCGGTATACATCTGCAATACATTTTCCGGTTCATATGACTCGTCCACGATTTTTACCTGCACATGTGTTTCCTGTGTACTAACCGCTTTTGCACATCCATTCAAAATCAGAATGGCGAATAGTGTTGCAAGAAGCAGGACTTTTCTCATTCTCTGTCCTCCACTTTTTTATTTTTCAGATCTTCTTTTACAAACTCTGCAAATTTTCTATCTATATATGCACCAAGTTCCGAATGCCGATATCCAATTTCCCGGCTTCTCTTTTTACAGCTTTCTTTCAAATCAGAATAGTTTTCAGATTTCTCTCTTATTTTTTCGTATTCATCCAGAATCAACTTGTCTATCTGGTTTACAAGTTGCTCCGGATCATGTTTCTCCTGCCGTAATCCGTCAATATTCTTATGTATTTTTCGCTGTTTGATTTTGGGCTTCACGCATTCACCCAAGTAAAGATTTTCTGCGATCAACTCACCCTCCAACGTCCAATACCGTCTCATGGTACATGCTGGATCTTCCGGTGTTCCTTTTCCCTCAAAGGTGTCCGTCATTATTACATTCACTGTTTTTGCTCTCATTTTTATCCTCTTTCTGTTCAAGTCAATTCAACATCAAAATCTGATATGTTGAGTGTGAGCTTAAGTTCTGGTTCACCATTTTCCAAGGATTTAAGCTCGTATGCTTTCACTCCATTAATCGGGTTTCCATCCAACATAACTTCAAACGTTCGCTTTTTAATATCTCTGCGGATTTCCAGTTTCTTCACTTCCACATTCATTTCCCTGTCACCTCACTCTGTTGTAATTGCTTTTTTCGTTTTGCTCTCCTATAATCTATGTACAGGCTCCTGTCAGAGCCAAGTTTAATAGAAAGGAGATTCTATATGGGAATAAAACTCACATGGACAATCAGTACCATTATTGCTGTTTCATCTTTTGTATCCTCTGTTGTTGTTGCACTCATCAATAACAAACAACAGCAGAAAATACATGAAATGGATTTAGATTATGATAAATCTGTTGCCGAATTACGTGTAAAACAGGAAATTTTTCATTCACAAACTGAGAAAAACTACACTGATAAGAAAAATGCTTACATACGTTTTATCGAAGCTGCTGGAAATTTCGTCTATGATCCTTCCGATTCACAAAGTTATGTTGATTTACTCACAGCATCTAGCAACGTTATTCTGTTTTGCACAGATAAAACACATAAACTTTTATCTGATTTCATCACCTACACGGAAAATTTCACTGAATGTCGAATTCTTCCAGATGATGAATTGAAAAATTACCACCAGAATCTATCAAAATTATCTTTAGCTTTTCGTGAAGAATTGGAAAATTTAAGATTCTCCGATTAAGCTAAATATCGTAAACGCTACAGCTATAAAACAGAACCACACAAACCACGCTTTTGAGTGTGGTTCTATTTTTTTTATAATTGCATTTGAGATCGCCCACAAAATCCAAATCACAATAATTCCCACAATTTTATATGTTGGCACCTTCCTCCCTCCCTTCTACACCGTGTTCTTCTCTGCCGGATCTTCCTCTGTTGCGAATAAATAATCCAGGGTCTCTCCATTGAAAACTTTTCGTTTTACCAGCAACATTTCACCCAGTTTGAACTCTGTTACACCTCTGAACTTTAATTTGAGTGTTTCATAATTGATACCAGTTAATTCAGACAGCTTTTTAATGGATATTTTTTCTCTTGCCATTTCCGCTTCCAAATTTGGAAACATTCATTTTCACCTCTCTTCCATTACCCTGCGGGGTAACTTTGATTGTATATTATACCTTGTGGGGTAATTTGTCAACTGTTAAAAACACTTTTTTTACTCTGTGGGGTAATTTTTTACTTTACAAAGTCTTTATTCTATGTATAATAAGAATTAACAGGAGGTAAAATAAATGTCATTTACAGATAAGTTAGATGCTCTTATGGCTGAAAAAGGCATCAATAAATCAATCCTATCTAAAGAATCTGGCATTCCCTATACAACAATTGCTGGATTTTACACAAAGGGCACAGATAATGTAAAACTTTCAACGTTAAAAAAATTGTCTGCCTATTTTGACTGTTCAATAGATTTTTTAGCAGATGAGGAAGTTCCTTCCACATTAGCCGCTCACTTTGATGGTTCAGAATATACCGAAGATGAACTTGACGAAATTCGCCAGTTCGCTGAATTTGTTAAAAACAAACGTAAATAAATTACCGTGCAGGAGGTGTCCGTATGAATATATATGAAGAAATGCAAGATCGGGCATATAATGCCGGAATAGATGTTGTTGAATATTCATTTAGAAATAAAACCATAAAAGGATTATACTGCGATGGCACTGCTGCCATTAGCAATGACATAGATACCAATGCTGAAAGAGCATGTATTCTTGCAGAAGAAATGGGACATCACTATACTTCTGCCGGAAACATTATAGATCAGACAGATGAGTAGAACCGAAAACAGGAGTTTCGTGCCAGAATGTGGGCATACAATGAGATGGTTGGATTAATTGGAATCATAATTCCTATGATTTGACTAACAAGGAGGTTTGATTATGGAAAGTTCTATTGGTGAAACATTAAAGAAATGTCGAATCGAAGCTGGAAAATCTGTAAAAGAAATTTCTGATTTATTAATTTCAAAAGGATTCAAAGCTTCTGAAAAGACTATATATAGTTGGGAAAAGGGCAATAGCCAACCAACACCAGATGCTTTATTAATTATATGCAAAGCTTATGGCGTATCAGATGTTTTAGGAACTTTTGGATATGCCGATATCAATGATGAACCTACCACCATCGCCGCACACTTCGATGGTACTGAATATACAGAAGACGAACTGGATGAGATTCGCCAGTTTGCGGAATTTGTTAAAAATAAGAGAAAATAAAGAACTTTGACATAGATACGTAAATTGTTTATAATGACAATACAATAAAATGAATTGCAAAGGTCGGAAAGGCTCCCGACACACTCGTAAGAGTACCTGAGATGATGGATACGCCGCCCATCTTGTAATTCATCTGGTTTTTAGGTGTTGTCATTATGGCAACACCTTTTTTATTTATCAAAATTCCAGAATGGGAGGTGTAGACATGGATCCATACGAAAATATAATAGATCAGGCTCACAAAGCCGGAATGGATGTGGTAGAGCATTCTTTTCGCAATGACACAATCAAAGGCTTATACTGTGATGGTACCGCTGCCATCAATAAAAATATCAAAACTACAGTTGAAAAAGCTTGTGTCGCCGCTGAAGAACTTGGACACCATCTCACTTCTACCGGAAATATACTTGATCAATCCGATGTTGGCAGTCGAAAACAGGAGTTACGTGCCAGACTGCATGCGTACAATAACATGATTGGATTGATTGGAATCATAACGGCTTATGAGCATGGTTGCCGAAACACTTATGAAATGGCTGATTATTTGAACGTAACAGAAGAGTTTCTGAATGATGCGTTGGATGCATATAGAAGTAAATACGGTGTCTGCACTACTGTTGATAACTATGTCATTTATTTTATTCCAGCGTTGATTGTGATGAAGATTTGTGAAAATTAATTGTGAAATGGTTTTGGAAATGGAATACTATGAAACGTATCATTACTAATAAAATTCGTTGCAAAAAATGCGGCGATATAATTGAAAGTAAACATCGACATGATTTTGTAACCTGCAAATGTGGAGCTGTATCTGTTGACGGTGGTCATGATTATCTGAAACGCTCTGGCAACTATGAGGACTGGGAAGAACTTATCGAATATGAAGATATTTAACACGTATTTATACTTATTTTCATTGACACACGTATCTATACGTGTTATAATAATTTCATAGAAAGGAGGAACAATGAAAACACCGGAATTATTAAAAAAGCTAAAAAGTGGCAAATGTGAATTAATTCGAAACGGCAGCCGGCATGACATCTGGTACAGTCCGATAACAGGGAAACAATTTGCAGTGCCAAGACACAAGGCAGAAATTCCACCCGGCACAGCCAACAAAATACTGAAAGATGCGGGGCTGAAATAGCCCCAACTCTTCCATCATATATATTTTTTTGAAAGGAGAATTATTATGGCTAAATATGCTTATCCTGCAATTTTCACACCAGAAGAAGATGGCACGTACTCTATTGATTTTCCTGATTTAGAGGGATGCTATACTTGTGGAGATTCCATCGAAGATGGTCTTGAAATGGCAAAAGATGCGCTTGCACTTGTCCTCTATGGATATGAAAAAGACGGACGTGAAATACCAGCTCCATCTGCACCATCTGCCCTCAAACTTTCTGAAAATGAATTTGTAAACTATGTAGCTTGCGATACAATGGCTTATCGTAAAATGTACAACAATAAAGCCGTCAAAAAAACACTTACTATTCCGGAATGGTTAAATGAAGCAGCTTCCTCTATGGGATTGAATTTTTCTCAGGTACTTCAGGAAGCGTTATTACAGAAAATGCAGATCAAATAAATGCAATATTGATTTTCGCACACATTCATGGTAGTATAATCAGACAAACGACATATAATGTGCTATTAAATGGGTGTGTAAACCTATATTAGTGTGCGATTTTTATTCGCATAAGTTGCCTATGTGGTAATCACTAATATAGTAGCACCCATTTTTTATTTTTCTGAAAAAACAAATATAACATTCGAAAAATGGAAAACTTATTATGGCTAAATATGCTTATCTTGCAATTTTTATGCCAATAAAAAAGCCCGCCCTTTGCAGAGCAAGGCTATTATTCCTCGAAACTAATCGGTGCGATTACAATACTAATCGGTTTATCAATGTCAATTGTGCCATTTAACCCCGGAAATTTAGGACGTTTTGTATGTGGATAATTATATTCATCTGTTATGTTATATCCTACACGATTAATTACTTCTTCAACATCTGTGCCGGTATAATGTTTCTGTATGGATCTTCCGTCAACGTCCGTAAATGTTACTTTTGCTATTAACATAACATCACCTCCAAGGAGTAACTTATGGAATATATTAACTATTTAAACAACAATATTGATATAAGTATTATACCCGCAACACATCCAGAATACAACTTTTTCCACCAAGTGAACTCATTATATTTATCCGCTGGTCGTTATCTTAATACATGTATCATGCAATTTAATCGAATAGAAACATGGATGCAGGAACGAACAAAAAGAGGCTCTCACGCTGTACATCTGCAGAAAGAAATAGATTTTAACTTAATTTTTTCAGACATTCACTTTCTTCTTATCGCACTAGATAAATGCTATAAATTGGAAGGTGTCCTGTACAGATTACTTTGGGGTAGGCAAAAAGAAGCATCTTTTGTATCCAATGATTTCGTTAATGATATACGAATTATGCGTAATACCCTTGAACATTTGGAGGAAAATCTTCTAAAATATAATAAAAATGATACATTTTCGCTTCCAGATGAATACAAAATAAATGGTTGGTGTTGGAGCGAATACCAAATAAGTTCTCTATGTAATGGGGTGTTTCGATTAAAAGACAAAGAACTTGTATTTTCAAACACAATGTTTAATTCAGCAATAATTCCCCTTGACGAAATAGCCAATGCCTTTTCCGCTAGGATTTCATGTAGTATATAAAGTGTCTTTTACTATTATATATACAAAAAACACCACCTACGACACATTCATGTTTTCAGTGGTTCGATACTATCGTAATATTCTTTTGTATTAATGTCAATATTAAAACCGGCTCCTGTTGGTGCAGGAACCGGCAATAGAATATATCCGAAGATAATACCCTAAACACACAAAATATTGTATCATCTTCGGAACAGCTTCGCAAGCGGAACACCCGTTCCCCGCTGGCTGTTATTTTTATACCCATTTTTAGAAGAAAGGTGATGCATGATGGCTTATCCAATGAAAAACCAGACTGCCGACAACCGGATCATCGCGATCTATGTACGTGTGTCGACCGGCTACCAGGTAGACAAAGACTCTCTCCCGTTCCAGAAGAAAGAACTGAAAGCATACTGCAAGCATATCTTACATGTTGACCTGTCACAGGTGGAAATATTCGAAGATGCAGGTCGCTCCGGAAAGAATACGAAGCGTCCCGCCTATGAACGCATGATGGATAAGGTACGTGCCGGACTGGTCTCTCACGTTCTGGTATACAAAATTGACCGTATTTCCAGAAATCTGGTGGACTTCTCTCTCATGTACGATGACTTCAAATACAACCGTGTGACGTTTATTTCCCTGAATGAGCAGTTTGACACGTCTTCCGCGATTGGTGAAGCTGTCTTAAAAATCATTCTTGTATTTGCAGAACTGGAAAGAAAACTGACAAGTGAGCGCGTAAAAGACATTATGATTGGACGTGCCACCGAAGGCAAATGGAATGGTGCCAGAGTTCCTTATGGTTGGGACTGGGATCCCGATGCAGAACAACCGGTACATTCCAAGGTAGAAGCTCCCTATGCCCGTGGTATGTATGAAATGTATCTGGAAGTACGGTCCACCGGCAAGATTCGGGATTACAATAATTCACACAATATTCCAACCAAGCGCGGCGGTGAATGGACTTCCAAGACGGTCAGTGACTTTCTGCGGAATCCCATGAATAAAGGGGACTACCGGTACAATTATCGTGAAAGTGCCAGAGGACGTAAGAAACCGGAAGATGAGGTGATTTATCAGGAAGGTATCTTTGAGCCACTGGTTGATCCGGAAGTGTGGGAACGTGTCAACCGGATCATGGATGATAATGCCAGCAAAAGAAACACCGGTGGTCTGCATCCGATCATGAAGAACTGTAACGTATTCGCCGGACTGATTCAGTGTGCAGAATGCGGCTCCGGATTTCAGGTCGTGAAAAAGGATCGCCGCCGGAAGAACGGTTTTGCTCCGTCTATGTACGGTTGCACTTCCAGATTCCGCAAGATACACTGTCCTGCCCCGAATGTCAGTGAGGTACAGATTGGTCCCTTTGTGATCAATTACATCTCTGCCATGATGCACGCAACCAAGGAACGATTTAAAATTCATTCACCTGCTGCCCTGGAATCCATGCTGTTGTCTGATCCGATCTTTGCGAATATCGTCGGAATTGAATCACAGGGATTAAATGAGACCTTTGCACTGCTTACCGGGGTATCTGTTTCCGGAAGTGCCCTGTGGCGCACCGATCCGGTCAGACAGTCTGATACTGCTGCCACATCATCAGAGATTGAGAACCTGAAAAAGCAGATTCAGAAATACAACCGTGCCAAGGAACGTCTGGAAGATGCCTACTATTTTTCGGACGATGCTATGAGTGAAAAAGAATATCTGGAAAAGAAAAACAAATTTGATGCTGCCAGAGTTGCAGCAGAAAATAAATTGAAAGAACTGACGGAAGTTCAGATTGCTTCCCATGTGAATGATTCCGGCTTTATGAAATCCGCTTCCGCTTTCCTTCTGGCGCATCAGCTCCATGCCGGAGTACATATTGAATATCGTGATTTTGCTGTCACTGTTGAAGAAGAATCACTGAAAGAATTTATGAACCTTGTGCTGGATCACATTTCTGTCAAAGACAGACGCGTGGTGGAAATCGTCTTTTCCAATGGTCTCTCCCACCGCTTCATCTACCGGGAATAAATAACAAAAGCCCAGTTTCAGGCATCATCCTGTTACTGGGCTTTCTTAAAAAATCCTTTATTTATGCGGGTTTGGAACATCTCTCATTTCAAGTTCATCTGACATCCGAATGTATTGACGCAGAACGTCATCTTTCTGCCTGTTTCTTTCTCCATCTGTGCCACCAGCATACGTGCCTTTGCGATGAAATAATACTGACGCAACGGCTCCTCTGACGGCGGATCCAGTGTCAAGTCGATCTGATTAATAAAATGTTCTATTTGCATATATTTTTCCTTATCTATTCGTATTTTTCACGCAAGAACAAATGTTCCATCACCGTGAACTGAATAAGTATAACACACCTTGCTTTCTTTTTTCAATAGTAATACACATGTACGGATCTGTGCATTGCTGCCAGTACCGCCTGTAGCCGCTTGATCACATTCTGACGTACCGAAATCTCAAAAGGCAATTCTTTTGTTGTATAATCTTTATTGATAGCTTTTCCGATAAACAAATTTACCGTCGTACAGTTTTCCATCAGATAGCATGCCAGACGGGTAGCACCGTTATCCCGGCTCAGTTCATCAAAAAATTCTTCGGATACATCATCCTGCTGATAGCGCTCCAGCAGTTCGATTGTTTTATTTAAGGTAAGAACACCTTCCGTTACCAGATCGATACCCTCGATTTTTGCTGTTGGCGGAATTTCCGGATCAAGCACACCAACAGAAGTGATCAGACGCCGACCAAGCTCTCTTGCCACAATCTGGCTTGTGATACCGCCAGACACGATCTTGATGCCTTCCTGCTTCATAAAATCCTGTACCATGCGGGCATCATCTTTTTTCTCCAATGGTGGTCCCGTCAGGATATTCACAATCTGCTCCTCCGTGATCCGTGCCACAGCAATGGTCGTATCATCACTGCATACGCCACCGTAAAGATCCGCACAGGCACGGTTCATCTGTTCCGCTAACTGCGCCGCTGTCCTGGTTTTTGCCGCGCTGGATTCACAACACCCTGCCAGCGCATTCCAGTCCCATCGGTAATTCATAATATCTCCAGTTCCACAATACAGACATCCGTCACTCATGATCGCCAGTGCATCTCCGGGTAACGTCTGAAAACGACATTCCCGGATTTTCTTTCCTTCGATCTTTCGATAGGAAAAAGGCAGCGCTTTTACCTTGCCCTGTCGCACCAGAATACACTCCGGATTATCATACTCCACCACATAAATTTCTCCGGTATAATACACCTGGATAATGCTGAATGTCGAATAAGCCACACCATTCACCGAAGAAAGCGGCAGTGTTTTCGCAATGGTTGCAACTACCTCATCAATGCTCATATCATTGTACATCATAGTTGCAATAATCTTCGACGTCAGAGTTGCTAAAATATTTGCCCGGATACCACTTCCCATACCGTCAGCCAGAATCAGGATTCTGGAATCTTCTTTGTCCACAATCTCTACTTTGTCTCCACACAGTTCTTCTCCGTAGTGGTTCAGACTTTTGTATGCCATATCGATTGCAATCGGTTTCATGTTCCAGCCCCCTTTCTAGCTCTCCAGCAGCGTATCACGCAGCTTAGTCAGAATTGCCTTCGTTTCCGCTGTCGTTTCTCCAAGCAGACCGGCAATCTCCTGTGCCGTCGTCATCTGTTTTTCAATAACGGACTGCGCCATTTTTACCGTATTGAGCTTCTGCTCCAGCATCTGTTCTGCCCATTTTTCCTCTGCCGATACATCCTCAATGATCGCCAGTACACGGTCGGAGGCAGGAATGTATACAATTGTTTCCAGCACGGTCATATGATACGTATCCCATTTACGTTTTACACGCAGTTTATTTTCATGGGTACGATATACTTCCTCAAAATCCACCGTATCGATCAGTTCGTATAAATACATTTTCAGTGCTTCCTGACGGGTGGTATGGAACACTTCTTCTGCCCTGCGGTTAAATTCTTTGATCCGCATCTCTTTGTCAAAAATAAAGATCAGGTTCGGTGTTGTCTCCATAACGACATTTGCCTGGGAACGGGCATTTTCATAGGATCGGATCAGACACATGGCTGCTTCCGCTTTTCCCTGATAGATCGCAATGGCTTTTTCCCGACAGGTCATATAACCACAGGCGCCACAGTTAAACTCTGTCGTACTGTTCCGTTTTCCAATAGTCTTTAATATAGCCTGAATTTCAGCCTCCGTCGGCATCTTATCCACTACCTGCCGCGGTATATAAGTCCGCTCCAGTTCATCTTTCGGCAAAGTAATATATGCCGGAGGTGCTGCAAGCAGCGCATTATTTTCAATACGCATCGTCGCCTTAAAACGGAATCCTCGCCGCTTGTCTACCCCTGGTCCATTCACGCAGCCACCTGCACACAGATTTAATTCCACAAAACAGTGACTGATGTAGCCACGTTTCATACTGTGCAGGAACTCTCTGCAGCTCTTGATACTGCTGACCGTCAATTTTTTATAAGTCCCCGGTGCGCCACAGACATCCACCGCACGGATGATGCCGTTTGTAATCGGATAGAGCTGATTGACCATCGGATCCTGATTGGCAAAAGGACGGGACTGGCAATGTTTTAGTTCAATTCCTTCCTCCTCCAGCCACCTTTGTAACTCATTAAACTCAATGACCGCATCCACACATCCACGGGTTCTGGCATCTGCTTCCGCCTCCATCTTTTTCGCCACACAAGGTCCAATAAAAACCACTTTCGTATGCTGTCCCATGCGGTCTTTGATCCAGCGACCATGGGCGATCATCGGAGAAACCACCGGTGCCAGATACGGGATCAGCATCGGATAATGTTTTTCCACCAGATAAACGATCGCCGGGCAGCTTGTCACAATGATATTGTCCATCTGCCCTTCCTTCATCAGACGCACATACTCACGGGTTATGATAGCAGCCCCCTCTGCCGTCTCACGCACCTGGGAAAAGCCAAGTTTCATCAACGCATCCACGATCTGTCCCGGATCTTCATAATCCATCAGTCCCTGATAAGACGGATCCAGGGAAACAACCACATTTTCTTTCTTTTGCAACATACTTTTTACATAAGAAAGGTCACTCTCAAAAGTTTTTGCCTCCTGCGGGCAGATTTCCATACAGTGTCCACAGTAGATGCACATATCCGTGACAATCTGTGCCTGCCCGTTTTTGATCCGAATCGCCTTGACATCACAGTTTCTCAGACATTTATAACAATGTGCGCAGTTCGCATCCTGAAAATTAATCACATTCATATCCCTATCCTCCTCTATTGATCTTATTTTACCATTAATCCCCCTTCAAATGAAGTATCAGAAAAACTATTTTTTATAGCAAAAAGGAACGTACCATCCTTTGGATCGTACATTCCTTTCTCTACATTTGCCTGTTTACACTGATATTAATCCTGTAACTCCTGAATCATCTTCCAAAGTGCCTCTGCACTGTTGAAATTTTCCGGTTTTACATACGCTGCCGGTATCACGATATCAAACTCATCACTAATGTCACTGATAATTTGCAGAATATCAAAAGAGTCTAAAATATGATCATCCACCAGTGCCTTTTCATTTTCAAAATCTACATCCTCTTTAATGTCTTTTAACAATTCCAGTAATTCTTCCATGTTACAAATCTCCTTTTTCTTATATATTCATTGTATTTATAGTACTTGTTTCTATCGCATCTCTCACTAATGTAAGGGAACCACACTCATCTTTTAAATAAACCTTGGGCATCGCTCTGCTCAAAAACAGATAAATCCCCTCTGTCACAGAATATGCACCGACATTTTCAAAAGCCAGCGTATCGCCAATTTCCAGATGATCAAATTCCACTTCTCTGCAGAGAATATCCGATGTTGTACACAGACTTCCGCAGAGACACCAGGTTTTCTTATCCACTGTACCATCCTGCACCATTGCATTTTTATAATGTTTTATAATCGGTGTCTTCATGCCCATCATCTGTCCCAAATAAGTCAGATGGTTCATTCCTCCATCCACAATACAATAATGTGCGTTTCCCACTGTTTTTAAATCTGCAACGTTTGTATAATACGTTCCACATTCCGCTGTGAAAAAACGTCCCATCTCAATGGTCAATTCTACTTTTTGTGCCACTTCATTTAAGATATCTTTCAACTCTTTTACAGGAAATAAAGTATCCGAAAAATCATCATCTGCAAAATAAGGGACTGCAAACCCCGGTCCATATTCCAGTTTTTTTAATTCCAGTCCGAAAAGGTTTCGGATCTCCTCAAATAATTCCAACAGCATCTGAAGTTCTTTTATCTTTCTTTTCGCCCGTTTCCGTTGTGTCCCGACAAAATAATGAATTCCTGTAATATTTAAACTTCTGTATCTGGTTTCCCTGTGCTGCAATATATCAAATAGATCCTCTTTTGCCATGCCAAACTGAGAACCGGCATTCAGGCGAAGGATCACTTCTGCTTTCTGATCTGAATCTGGTGCTTCAAACACTTGCTGGATCAGATCTGCATGACGGATCGATTCCGCTGTAAATATTCCTACTCCGTACTCATAGGCTTCTCTGATATCCGTAATCCCCTTATTAACACCGGAATAAATGATTCTGGATCCATCTACGCCCAGTTTTTTACAAATAGCAAGTTCACCCGGACTGCAGACTTCCAGTTTATCCACACACGTCAACATGGTTGTCACCAAAAATGGATTTGCCTTCATGGAATAACAAAGTGACACTGTTTCTCCGACAATCTCTCTGATCTGTGCAGCCCGTTTTTGTAAAACTGCCGTATCAAATACAAACGCAGGTGTATTACTTTTTAAAATGTCTTGCATGTAACCCCTCCTCGTATAGCTTTCTTAATTGATTTCTGTCAATCTTTCCGTTCTTGGTCATCGGCATCTCTGTAAGTTGCAGCGCCGTATTTGGTATCATATAAGGCGGCAGTATGCCACGTAATGTTTTTATCAGCTGTCTTTTTTCGCATGTCCCCGTGTAAAAAAGCAGCAAACGTTCCTTTTCTGTCTCATAAATACAGCAGGATCTGGTGATTCCATCCACGGCATTCGCTGCCACCTCAATTTCTCCAAGTTCAATTCTGTGCCCCAGATGTTTGATCTGGAAATCTTTTCTGGAAATATATACAAGATTTCCCTGTGCATCATATTTTGCCAGATCACCGGTTCTGTAAATCCGTTCATCGTATCGATGATTCAATGGATTCTGCACAAAGACCTGTGCCGTTTTATCCGGCGCATTATAATAGCCAAGCGCCAGTTCTGAGCTGCTGACACAGATTTCTCCGGCTATTCCTGCTTCCGTCACTTGCTGATCCGTCTCATCCAAAAGGAATACCGTTTCATTTGGAAAAGCTTTTCCAATAGGAATCACATCGGTCAGTTCATATTCGCGTTTAGGATCAAGCACATAATACGTACAGTTACAGGTGACTTCAGTTGGTCCGTACAGATTTACGAACATCGCCTGAGGCAGATATTTTCTCCATATCCTGTAATGTTTTATTGGAAGTACTTCTCCGCTAAAAAGAACTTTTCGAACCGTATCCGGTGTACGATAAGCAAACCCATTCATGACAGATACAAAGCACATGGCGCTGACCGCCCAGGTAAGCACCGTCATTTTACTGTCTGCCATATAATCCATCAAAGTAGTAGGATCACTAAAATATTCTCTTGGAATGATCTGTACTTTCGCACCAGTCAAAAGACCGGTATAAATATCTTTTACCGATACATCAAAATCAAACGGCGCCTGATTTCCTATAATGTCTTCCTTCGTGACAGCAAAAGTATCTGCATAGATCCGGATAAAATCCATCACCGCTCTGTGACTTACTGCAACACCTTTTGGCAAACCGGTGCTTCCACTGGTAAAATTAATATACAAAGGTTTTCGATCCGTATGTTCCGTTCGGATCTGTCTCAAAAGATTCTGATCGATCGTTGCTTCATCCAGGCACTTCTCTGCCAGCAAAATTGTCGTTTTCGGCACATCCCCGGCTATTGCATCCAGACACTTTTTCATTTTCTCCAGATTTTCTTTCTTTGTAACGATTACTTCCGGCTGCAGCACGGTTATGATCTGCTGCAGTCTCGCCTCCGGCTGGCGCAGATCTAACAGGCAATATGGACAGCCGGCATATACCGCTCCAAACATAATACTTAAGGTAACACAGCTTTTTTCCATATAAATTGCTACCGGAGCAGTCCCTGTCATCCATTTTCTCAGATAAGTTCCGCCCTTCTGCGCATACATTTTTAACTGAGTAAAGGAATATTCTTCTTTCGGATCTGCAACTGCAATTTTTTCTCCGGACTGTGCTTCCATATGCTCCAGCCATTCTAATACATTCGTCATTTTGTTTCCTCTTTACATCTAATTTTGGTTGTTTGTATTTGCAGTGCCATATCCCGGAAGGTAAGTAGCAACAATATCTTTGACAGATTCCATATAGGCATCCTCAGCATAAAAATATTGTGACACATCCTCGCCTGCATCACGACTCAATACAAATTTCGAAAAAGCCTTGCAAAAAACTTCTGACCCCGTTTTATTTAGGTGTTCAAAATTTGACAGATACTCCGGACAGATGGCAAACAATTCCGGTTTTACCAAATTGAAATCATAATAATCGGCACCGTACTTACTGCATATCCCACTGATTTTCTGGTTGATCGCAAAATACTCTTCCGCACCATATGCTGCAATATCATAAGGTGCTTTCGGTGTATTCACAACCATAAAATCTACACCATTTTCCTGGCACAGTTTACACATCTCCTCTAATTCTTCATACGCCTTATCAGAGCTTTTTCCGGAATAAGCCTTTTTTGTATTATTTACAGCGGCTGTATTATAATCAAAGACACCACCTGCGTATGCATATCCCTTTCCGACATACTCCATATACCCTGCCACTTTTTTCGAACTTGCATTCGCATCTTTGCTTTCCCGTTTAATTTTCAGATTTTCTGAAATCGTCTTTCGTTTCCAATCAACACTGTTATAAGTCCATGGAAAAAAATATGTCAGTGATGCTTCTGCATTAAAGTTTTCACTGTCCGTCACAAACCTCCAGTCCAACCGCAGTTTTTCCAAAGGAGAACATCCATACTTTCTTGCCCTTGCAAAAGTGGCTCTCGCATTTGCATTTTGTATCAGTTCCAGAGACGGGATTCCAAATACAAGAACAGCCCTCTTTATCTTTTTTTCCTGAATCGCTGCCGTTAATGCCTCTTTGGTCTGATCCAACGGCTGCCCCGGTGTTCCCATATTAAAAGAACTCCACCCGGTAGCTTCATCTATAATATAGGGATTGAACGTCATCTGTGAAAAAGAAGAACCTAAATATACGGTATCTATTTTTTCTGTTTTGCGGAAGTCCTTCCACATGACCTCACTTGGACCATTTGCTTTCACAAGAAGATAACTCAGCAGCAAATTTATCACTATGAACAGGAAAACAAATCCAACCACTTTTATGCCCTTAATAATTCGCATACATAAAACCTCCTGCGCCAACGGCAAAATTAAACGATCCTAAAATAAGGAAAATTATCACAAAATATAGTAACCAGCGAAGTGCCAAAGGCCGTTCTTCCAATAATGTAATTGCATCCTTTCCTTTTTCTTTTAGAACACTGTCAGCAAATACAATGAGCAGCGATGCCGCTGCCATAATATACGCTTTCTTTGGCACTTCTTTAAATGTTGGTTCCAAAATTTCGTATAACTGTCCCATACGAAAATGAATAATCGTGTTTTTCATGCACATAAAACAGTCTTTGATATTGTAAATTCGGTCAAAATACCATCCGATATTTACTATGATAAACGTCCGGATAATCCGAAATACATGAAATGCCCTGCTTTTTACATTTATGTGCAGTCTTTCTGCCATTTTTGCAAACAAAGGTGCACAGATATCTGAAACTGCAATTACAATACCATTGTAAAGACCCCAGAAGATAAAGTGCCACTGTGCGCCATGCCAGATACCTACAAGGAAAAATACCAGAATATTCGCAATGGATGCCGGAAGTACACGGCCGAAATGAACGTTCAGATGCTTTTTCGCCCATTTTCCGAATTTCTGCATAGGAGCAGTCAGCGCAAATGGATAAAATACATAATCTCTCATCCATGCACCAAGCGAAATATGCCATCTTCGCCAGAAATCCCCCAGTGAAACAGAAAAATACGGTTGTCTGAAATTTGGCATCATTTCAATTCCAAACAATTCTGCTACACCCATAACGATATCGATTCCACCGGAAAAATCTGCGTACTGTTGGGCTGAATATAATAATATTGCAAACACGATGACAGAACCAGGTGTTTTCTCCGTAGGCGCATCCAGAATATTTGCGATTTCATGAACCAGCAGATTTGCGATCGCATACTTTTTTAATAATCCAAACAAAATCAATATCAATGCACGCTTACAGCGATACCAATCCAGAGTATGTCTGCCATACAGCTGCTCTTTCATCTGATCATATCTGTTGATCGGTCCCTGGATCAGTTGTGGAAAAAACGAAACAAACAGCAGGAAACGAAACGGATTCTTTTCAGCTTCATACTTTTCAAAATAAATATCCACCAGATAACCAATGGAAATAAACATATAAAAAGAGATACCAAGCGGTATCAGAAACCCTTCAAACAGAGGATGCAGATATTTCAATACTGCCAGCATTCCAAAATTAATCACAATGATTGTCCAGAGAATAATTTTGCGCTTTCGATCAAATGCTGCTTTTATTTCCTTTCTTCTGGCTCTGTCTATGCTTTTATCTTTTCGGATCTCCTGATATTTTTCAGAAAAATGCATCAACCATATGCCGCCCGCAAACACACTGAATCCGGTGATTGCAATAAAAATGAGATTCGAAATGCCTGAATAAGCATAAAATGCCATGCTGAATAAAAGCAGGCAAATCCATTGTTTTTTCCGAAATACGGTGTAATACAGTATAAATAAAACAGTTACAAATAAACTAAATGCAACAGAAAACAAATTCATAAAAAAAATACTCCTTAAACAATTCCTTTGAACATTTTACCACAGATGCCATATTCCATGTTTTAATTCTTTCTTAGGAATACAGAATATTTTCTTAATATTCTTTTCATCTTTTTCACCTGATAAAAGGAGCCGTTACAAATGCAACGACTCCTCTTAAAAATATTCCTATTTTTTAATCTGCTCACGTAACTTATCAAATGTAAAACTATTTATTTACTGTACGTTTTACATAAGTGGTATGTAACAGTTCATGTGCTTTGTGACTGCCCGGCTCACCCAGATAGGTATCATATAATTCAATGATTGCCGGATTCTCATGTGATTTACGGATCTTATTGTTTTTGTCAAGATTGTAAAGCACTTCTGCACGTTTTGCACGGATATCTACGGTATTACGAACATATCCCGGCTGCTGCGGCTGTCCACCACCATTGACACATCCTCCAGGGCATCCCATGATCTCAATAAAATGATACTCAGCCTCTCCGGATTTGACTTTATTTAATAATTCTTTTGCATTTTTCAGACCGGATGCAACAGCAACTTTGACATCCATACCAGCTACATTGTAAGTAGCCTCTTTGATGCCCTCGATACCACGTACATCAGTGAACTCAAGTTTTGCAAGTTCTTCACCGGTCAGTTTCTCTACTGCGGTACGAAGTGCTGCTTCCATTACACCACCGGTTGCGCCGAAGATGACTGCTGCACCGGTTCCAAGACCAAGCGGCATATCAAATTCTTCATCCGGAAGATCTGCAAAACGAATGCTTGCGCGTTCGATCATGCGGCCAAGCTCTCTTGTTGTAATAGCAATATCCACATCCGGAACGCCTGCACCGTTCTCATCGTCTCTGCCAATTTCAAATTTCTTTGCAGTACATGGCATAACGCTGACAACCACCATTTTTTCTTTCGGAATTCCCATTTTCTCTGCGTAATAGGATTTTGCAATCGCACCAAACATCTGCTGCGGAGATTTACAGGAAGACAGATTCTCTGTCATTTCCGGAAAATAGTGCTCGCAGTATTTGATCCATCCTGGGGAACAGGATGTGATCAGAGGTAACACTCCGCCATTCTGTACACGATCCAGGAACTCGTTGGCCTCTTCCATAATTGTAAGGTCTGCAGAGAATGTGGTGTCAAATACTTTATCAAAACCAAGTCTGCGCAATGCTGCTGCCAGCTTGCCCTCTACATCTGTGCCGATCGGCATGCCAAAGGCCTCGCCAAGTCCTGCACGAACAGCAGGTGCACACTGAACAACCACATACTTCTCCGGATCTGCGATTGCTGCAAATACTTCTTCGGTATTATCTTTCTCATACAGTGCTCCGGTCGGACATACAGCGATACACTGTCCACAGGATACGCAGCTTGTTTCTGCCAGATCCATATCAAATGCAGTTCCGATGTATGTCTTGAATCCACGCTCATTTGCACCGATCACACCTACGCCCTGTACTTTTTCACAGATAGCACTGCATCGTCTGCAAAGGATACATTTGTTGTTATCTCTTACCATATGAGCTGCACTGGTATCTAACTCATACCCATTGCGTTCACCATCATAGTAAGCCTCATCATCTATTTTATATTCACGGCATAAGGTCTGAAGTTCACAGTTTCCACTGCGGACACAGGACAAACATTTGCGGTCGTGGTTGGATAATAAAAGCTGTAAAGTTTTTCTTCTGGACTCGATAACCTTCGGTGTGTTGGTCCATACTTCCATTCCTTCGTTGATCGGATATACACAGGCGGTCACCAGAGTGCGGGCACCTTTCACCTCAACAACACACATACGGCAGGCGCCGATCTCATTAATCTCTTTGAGGTAACATAACGTCGGGATTTCAATCTGTGCAAGGCGTGCTGCCTCCAGAATCGTGGAACCCTGCGGTGCGGATACCTCTCTTCCGTTTATTTTAATTGTAATATTTTCCATGATTGATTCCTCCGTTACTCTTTATAAATAGCGCCAAAACGACACTTATCGATACAGGTTCCACATTTCACACATTTGCTTGTGTCAATGCTGTGTGCAACTTTTACCTGACCTTCGATGGCATTAACCGGACAGTTACGTGCACATAATGTACAACCTTTACATTTCACAGGATCAATCTTATATGTAATAAGTTTCTTACATACGCCAGCCGGACATCTCTTGTTTACCACATGCTCAATATATTCGTCACGGAAGTAACGAAGTGTGGAAAGAACCGGGTTCGGAGCTGTCTGTCCCAAGCCACAGAGTGCGTTATCTTTGATGTAATAGCACAGTTCTTCCATCTTGTCGATATCCTCTAAAGTTCCGCGTCCGTCTGTAATCTTCTCCAATAACTCTAACAGACGTTTTGTTCCGACACGACATGGGGTACATTTACCACAGGACTCATCTACCGTAAACTGCAGGAAGAATTTTGCAATATCAACCATACAGGTATCTTCGTCCATAACGATCAGTCCGCCGGATCCCATCATGGAACCGATGCTGATCAGGTTGTCGTAATCGATCGGGATATCAAAATGCTCTGCCGGGATACATCCGCCGGATGGTCCACCGGTCTGAGCTGCTTTAAATTTCTTGCCATTTGGAATGCCGCCACCGATATCTTCGATAACGGTACGAAGTGTGGTTCCCATTGGAATCTCAACCAGACCAGTATTGTTGATTTTTCCACCAAGAGCAAATACTTTTGTTCCTTTGGATTTTTCAGTACCCATGGAAGCAAACCATTCCGGACCGTTCAGGATGATCTGCGGAATATTTGCCCATGTCTCAACGTTATTTAAAATGGTCGGTTTCTGGAACAGACCTTTGACAGCCGGAAATGGCGGTCTCGGACGCGGCTCACCACGATTTCCTTCAATAGAAGTCATCAACGCAGTCTCTTCACCACAGACAAATGCACCGGCACCGAGACGAAGCTCGATATCAAAGTTAAATCCAGTGTCAAAAATATTTTTGCCAAGCAGTCCATATTCTCTTGCCTGGTTGATTGCGATCTGCAGACGTTCTACTGCGATCGGGTACTCTGCACGTACGTAAATATAACCCTGATCTGCACCGATGGCGTAACCTGCAATTGCCATTGCCTCAAGTACAACGTGTGGATCACCTTCCAGAACGGAACGGTCCATAAATGCACCCGGATCGCCCTCATCAGCGTTACAACAGACGTATTTCTGTACGTTTCCACGGTTTCCTGACGCAAATCTCCATTTCAGTCCGGTCGGGAATCCGGCACCACCACGACCTCTTAAACCACTGTCTAAAATGGTCTGGATAACCTCATCCGGTGTCATCTCTGTCAGTACTTTTCCAAGTGCCTCATAGCCGCCGGTTCCGATATACTCATCAATGCTTTCCGGATTGATGACACCACAGTTTCTCAGTGCGATTCTGTGCTGTTTTTTATAAAAAGTTGTCTCATTTAAGGATTTGATTCCTTCCGGAGTCTGTGCCTCATGGTACACAAGACGCTCCACGATACGACCTTTTAACAGATGCTCAGAAACGATCTCCTCCACATCTTCCGGACGTACTCTGGAATAAAATACAGCTTCTGGATAAACGATCATAACCGGACCTTCTGCACACAGACCGTGGCATCCGGTTTTGACAACTGCTACTTCATTTTGTAATTTATTTTTCTTTAATTCATCTTTTAAAGTCTGAATAATCTGCTCGCTTCCGGAAGAAGTACATCCGGTTCCTCCACAGACTAATACATGTGAACGATACATTCAGTTACACCCCCCATTACATATTCTCATCCATGTGAAGTAAATATTTGTCAACCACCTGACCTCTGACCAGATGCTGCTCCACAATTTCTTTTGCTTTTTCTTCATTTACTTTCACATAAGTTACTTTTTCTTTGCCCGGCTCATAGATTTCTACGATCGGCTCATACTGACATAAACCGATACAGCCGGTCTGGGTGACAATCACATGCTCCAGATTTCTGTCTTCTACTTCTTTTACAAGTGTATTTAAAACCGGACGCGCACCGCTGGCAATGCCGCAGGTTGCCATGCCGACAACCACGCGGGTGTCTTTTGCATGTTCTGAACGCATTCCGATCTGTCCCTGCATTCTTTCACGAATTGCTTTCAATTCTTCTAATGATTTCATATGATCCCTCCTTCGAATTACCCCGGGTAATTCTGCATTCGATTAATATCCGCTTCATTTTCTTCCAGATAATCTCTGAGAAAAGATGATACCTCCGGCGTTGAAAACGGCACATTGCCAAGCATTTCCCGCATTTCTTTTGTATCCAAATGAAACTCTGCACCGTTTACCTGATATTGATAGTAAAAATCAATGTCCGGATGCATCACGATCAGTGAATAAACCGTCTCATTGAGATTTCCAAGCGGCATACAGTCGATACTGTCGGTACAAAAGACCGCCGTGATCTGTGTACCTTTTCCCGGTACAGAAGAAATGGAAAATGATCCGCCGGTACACTCCGCTTCCTGCTTGAAAAACGGAATACCAAGTCCTACTTTCCGGGTCGTCCTTGTGGTATAAAAAGGATCCGTCACCCGATTCAATGTCTCTGCATCCATTCCTTTTCCGTTGTCTGTGATCTGAACCATCAGCTGATTTTGCTGCGTGTTCACACAGATCACAATTTTAATTTCTGTCGCTTTCGCTGATACGGAATTTTCTGAGATATCCAGAATGTTTAATGATATTTCTGGTAACATTACATATATTTCGCCAGAATGCCATCTAATTCATCCGGAGTCAGACGACCATATACATCATCATTGATCATCATAACCGGTGCAAGACCACAGGCACCGATACAACGACAGGCATCCAGAGAAAACTTACCGTCTGCGGTACACTCACCGCCGGCGATTCCAAGAATCTCCATGAGCTTGTTGTAAATATCACCTGAGCCTTTTACATAACAGGCAGTTCCAAGGCATACCGAAATTTTGTACTGTCCCTTCGGATATAAATTGAACTGAGAGTAAAATGTTGCTACTCCATAGATTTTTTCCATCGGCACATCCAGTTCATCTGAGATCATTTTCTGAACCTCATATGGAAGATAGCCGTAAATGTCCTGTGCTTTCTGCATGATCGGCATCAGACAGCCCTGATCATTGCGCAGTTCGTCGATGACTGCACGCAGCATCGCTTCCTGTTCCTGTGTTCCGTTGAACGGAACGGATTTTGTTTTTTTCAAAATTATCCCTCCTAATATCCAATGTATTTTTTGCAATACATCTGCCATTTATACTATCATCCAATTTCACAATAATCAACAAAAAATTGCGGTTAGTTTTGTATAATTTTGATACTTTTTTCAAAGAAATTGTTTAATCTGCAATACACTTGCAAGTATGTTATAAAAATAACAAGCCTTTTTTGTTGAAATATCACAAATTACATGCTATACTAAACCCAAAAAATTGTGCATTTAAAAAAATACAAATTTTAAATTTTGGAGGCTACTATGACAATCTCAGAAATCATTTTTCTGCTGGATGCCACCCCATTATCTCAGACGGTACAGACCGATCATAAGATCGAAACGGTATGCGGTTCGGATATGATGAGTGATGTTCTGGCTTTTATCAAAAAAAATGCACTGCTGCTTACCGGACTGAACAATCTGCAGGTGATCCGTACTGCTGAAATGCTGGATATCGTCTGTCTGGTCTTTGTGCGCGGCAAACGACCGCAGGAGGAAATGTTGAAAAAAGCGGATGAGCTTGGTATTACGGTTCTCTCCACAGACTACACCATGTTCGATGCCTGCGGCATTCTCTATCACGCTGGATTACGGGGAGGAAGCCGCCATGATGCCTAGTATCCATTATCAATATACCGTAGACGGAGAAGATTTTACCATGGCAGGGGAAGCCAGCAGTTCCCTGAAACAGACATTAAAAATGATGAATTTGAATCCAGATGTAATCCGGCGCTGCGCTATTTGCATGTATGAAGGAGAGATCAATATGGTCATCCATGCCAACGGTGGTGTCATTGATGTGGATATTTTTCCAGACCGGATCGTTATGGTATTAAAAGATGAAGGACCGGGAATCCCGGACGTAGAGCTCGCCATGCAGGAAGGCTATTCTACCGCAAATGAAGACGTGTTAAATCTCGGTTTTGGTGCCGGTATGGGACTGCCGAACATGAAGCGTTCTTCGGATGAAATGCAGATTGATACCGTCATCAATGTTGGTACCACCGTCACCATGACCGTCTATTTTCAGGCACCGGAAATATCAAGTAAAAATTCACCGTCTTAATTTGATTAAGTTTGTAGGAAAAAGGATTGTTATTATATCATGAATAAATTTTTTCATTCAGTATATCTGGAAGATGAGAAATGTACCGGTTGTATCACATGCCTGAAACGCTGTCCAACACAGGCGATCCGGGTACGAAATGGAAAAGCACATATTATCAGTGAATTTTGTATTGACTGCGGAGAATGTATCCGGCATTGTCCTCATCATGCAAAACATACCAGACGCGATTTTCTCAGCGATCTGGATCGTTTTGAATATACCGTGGCACTTCCGGCTCCCTCTCTTTACAGTCAGTTTAACAATGTACGCGACAACGACATCCTTCTGACTGCACTGACTCTGATGGGCTTTGATGATGTTTTTGAAGTTAGTGCCGGTGCAGAGATTGTTTCGGAATTATCACGAACTTATATTAATGAGCATCCGGAACTTCATCCGCTGATCAGTACCGCATGTCCAACCATTGAACGACTGATCCGTGTCCGTTTTCCGGGATTGATCCCGCATCTGCTGCCACTGCTTCCACCCATGGAAGCAGCTGCGATTCTGGCGCGCCGACGTGCAGTAGAAAAGACTGGCTTACCGGAAGATAAGATCGGTATCGTTTTTTTGTCTCCCTGTCCTTCCAAGATCACCTTCATCCACGAACCTCTTGGAATGGGAAAAAGCAATATTGACGCAGTACTTGCCATCAAGGATATTTATCCGGTACTGCTCTCCCACATGAAAGAAGCCGAACAGCACCCGATTTCCCACACGCTGTCCGGTCGGATCGGTAAGGGTTGGGCGATCAGCGGCGGAGAAGCTTACGGCATCATATCCGATCATTATCTGGCTGCCGATGGCATTGAAAATGTCATTCGGGTGTTAGAAGATCTGGAAGACGAAAAATTTCTCCCGGGACTGCAGTTTGTAGAATTAAATGCATGCAGCGCCGGCTGTGTGGGCGGTGTATTGACCGTAGAAAACCCTTACATTGCCAAAGCAAAAGTGAAACAGGCATTCAAATATGAACCAGTGTTGCGCATGCACTGTGCGGATCTGCCAGAATTTCGTCCAGAAGATTTTCTCTGGACACAAAAAGTCAGCTATGAACCTGTGTATACACTGGGGGCCAATATTTTTGAAAGTATGGAAAAGATTATGGAAAGTCAGCAGATTTTAAGTGGACTTCCGGGACTGGACTGTGGCTCCTGTGGTTCTCCAACCTGCAAAGCGCTGGCAGAGGATATTGTAAAAGGCGTAGACTGCGCAAAACCAGAAGACTGCATCTATCTGATGCGTGAACAATGGGAACAACATTCCCGCAAAAAGGAGGAGGAAGAATCATGACCGTAAAAGAATTGACAGAACAATGTCCCTTTGAAATTGTACATCTCGGAAATCCGGATGCCGTACTGACAGAGCCATACTGCTGCGATCTGCTGAGTATCGCCATGGGAAATGCCCCAGCCGGTTCTGCCTGGTGCACCGTTATGAGCAATATGAACACACTGGCGGTTGCCGCTCTGGCGGAGGCTTCCTGTGTCATTTTATGCAACAATGTATCTGTTGGTGATAACATGAAATTAAAAGCTGTCAGCGAAAATATCAATGTTCTTCGGACGCCTGACTCCATTTTTACAACTGCTCTGGAGGTTTATAAAAAACTGCATGAAAACGCTGGCTTATGATCTGCATCTCCATTCCTGTCTGTCCCCCTGTGGGGATAATGATATGACACCGGCAAATATCGCTGGTATGGCAAAAATCATCGGACTGGATCTGATTGCACTGACCGACCACAATTCCTGCAAAAACTGCCCTGCTGTCGCTATCGCTGCTCGGGAATATGGGCTTCTGTTTCTGCCAGGGATGGAATTGACTACCGCTGAGGAAGTTCATGTCCTGTGTTATTTTGCATCGTTGGATGCGGCAATGGATTTTGATCGATATGTATCAGACCATCTGCCAGACACTCCAAATAAACCGATGTTTTTTGGAGATCAGTTGATTTATAACGAACAGGATCAGATCAGCTGTACAGAACAGCGATTATTGATCTCTGCCACAGATCTTCCCTTTGATGCCATTTATGATCTGGTAAACCAATATGACGGCATTATGGTTCCCGCACATATCAATAAGCCAACGACCAGTTTGCTTGGAAACCTTGGATTTATCCCGGAAAACAGCCGTTTTTCCTGTGTAGAGATCAAGCAGGAAACTGACTGGGCATCCTTACAACAGCAATATCCTTATCTGGCAAATTGTAACCATCTGTGCAGTTCGGATGCACATGATCTGAATACCATTCATGAACCAATTTATACGATTAAAACAGCAGGGACTACGCTACCGGATATTCTGTCTGCCATACAGAAAAAGCTGTAACAGAAGATATATACTCTTTTATAGGTCCATATATCTTCGTTACAGCTTTTCTTGTTACACTTATACTTTTTTATATAACATTCATGTACAGAATCATTTTATCCATGAAATTCCAGAATCTCTCGATTATTTCTGGTAATATACAAAAATTCAAGTCGAACGCACGTGAGACTTGGTGCGTGATTCTGGTCAGCGCAAGCTGACATCTTCTTTTCAGAATCACTGCACTCTACACTCCGTTCCGGTCGGCGCAAAACCATTGTCTCCCAGACAATGTGCGCCCTCGCGGAGCATTTATCTCAGTCGGAGATTGAACTCCCACTGAGAAATACTTGTTACTACTCACCACTTGCAGAAGTGGGAGTCTCAACTCAGACTGAGATAAAACTCTAAATATTCTTCTTAATTTGTACTATCGCATCCAAATCCTTATTTAATGACTTTCTTACCGTATTTCTCACCCAGATTTTCAATTGAACCATCTTCATTCTGGATATTGATCTGATCTAACTGACTGCGTAGATTTCTACGGAAAGAAGCTACATATTCCTCGCGTAATACGGCCTGCTCCTTTTTCTCAGCTTCTGTCAAACCTTCTGCTTTTGCTTTATGATATAATTCATTAATTCTTTTTACTTTTTCATCTGTCATAGACATAGTTATGTTCCTCCTTTTCTATCGTAATAAATATAAGTTTTCTGGTTAATAAACTGATAAGATGCCAATTCGCAACAACTATTCCAGCTCCATGAAATCTGACTTCACACAGCACCTTATCTCCTAATTTTCCTGTAAATAGGTATGAATATCAAAGGTTTCGTCATTCTGCGCTCTGAATAAAGTACCTCTGAAATCTCCGCTGATAATCTGATGAATAATTCCCACATCTTTACCGTTGGCAATAATCATATCAGTGCCGGATGCCGTCGCAATTCGTGCTGCTGTCAGCTTTGTTGCCATTCCACCGGTTCCCACATCGCTTCCGGTAGACTGTTTTGCCATAGAATCATAATGCTCATTCATCTTTTCTACGCATTCAACTAAAGTTGCTTCCGGATTTTTTCGTGGATCATCGGTATACAATCCATCGATATCGGACAACAGGATCAGCAGATCTGCGCCAACCAGAGATGATACAATGGCAGAAAGTGTATCATTATCACCAAAATGCATCTCGTAAGTAGATACGGTATCGTTTTCATTGACAACTGGAATAATGCCTAAACGGAACATTTCCTCAAAGGTATTGTGCGCATTCTGACGGGACTCATCCTCCAGAATGGTATCCTTTGTCATCAGGATCTGTCCTGCGGTCTGATTATATTCTGCAAACATTCTCTGATATGTCATCATCAGTCGTGCCTGTCCAACTGCCGCACATGCCTGTTTGGTAGAAATATCCTGCGGGCGGCTCTGCAAACCGATTGCCTGACGTCCTACCGCGATTGCTCCGGAACTTACCAGGCAGACATCCATGCCCTGATTTCTCAGATCACAGAGTTCCCGCACCAGTTTTTCTATCTTCATCAGATTCATACTTCCAGTCTGTGGATGCTGCAGAGAAGACGATCCAATTTTGACAACTACTCTCTTTTTATATTTGAAATAATCGTTTACGTTCATTTGTACACTCCTTTTGTCATATCCTCGCAAAACAATTGTTGTTCCACTTTCAGGTGCTTTTTCAGCTTTGACACTCTTGTGTTCTATGATACATCGGTAAAGTTCTTTCTGTCAATACTCATATCTTCCAGTCCTTATGTGTTGCTTATCTGCTATTTAACAAATCCCTTAGAATATCTGTATCAGATCATCAACGTACAAAAATACTGCCCTGAAAACTCAGGGCAGCATTTGCATTTTTACTATTATGAAGTTTGATCCAATTAAGCAGTAACTTTTCTGCCTGTGATGATCTTCTTCGGACACTTCTCAGCACATGCGCCGCATCCGGTACATTTTGTCTGATCAATATGTGCGATATTGTTCTCAACAGTAACAGCGCCTGACTCGCAGACTCTCTCACACATTTTACATCCGATACAACCAACTTTACAAGCAGTCATAACCTGTTTACCTTTATCCTGAGAACTACACTGTACGGCATGTTTTGCATCATACGGTACAAGCTCGATTAAGTTCTTCGGACAAGCTTTGATACATTTTCCACAGGCTTTACACTGCTCTTTGTCAACTACAGCAACGCCGTTTTTGATGTGGATTGCATCAAACGGACAAGCTTTCACACACTCACCAAATCCAAGACATCCAAAATTACATTTTTTCGGACCACCGTTTGGTACGAAAGCCATCATGGAGCAATCCTCTACTCCATAGTATTCATAATCTGTATTTGCATTTTCACATGTTCCTGCACATTTTACAAATGCAACTTCACGAACAGATTCGCCAACTTCCTGACCCATGATCGCACCGATCTTAGCTGCTACCGGAGCACCGCCAACCGGACAGGAACCAACCTCTGCTTCACCTTTTGCAATTGCTGCAGCCAGACCGGAACATCCGGCAAAACCACAGCCACCACAGTTATTTCCCGGAAGAGCTGCTAATACTTCTTCCTCTTTCGGGTCTACTTCTACTTTGAATTTCTCACCGGCAATCCCAAGGATAATACCAATGACAATACCTGTTCCGCCGACTACAACAGCGGCAAGAATAATTGCTGAAACACTCATCTGTATACCCTCCTAAATGACACCGGAAAATCCCATAAATGCAATTGACATCAGACCTGCTGTTACCAGCACGATTGCGGAACCTTTGAAAGGTGTCGGGATATCATTGTACTCGATTTTCTCACGAATACCTGCCATGATGACAATTGAAATGGTAAATCCAACTGCTGTTGCGAAACCGTTGATTGTACTTACACCAATACCATAACCATACTGTACGTTGTTCAGGGCAACACCGAGAACGGCACAGTTTGTTGTGATCAGTGGTAAGAAAATACCAAGTGCGTTGTACAGTGGCGGCATTGATTTTTTCATAAACATCTCTACGAACTGAACCAATGCAGCGATAACTAAAATAAATACAATTGTTCTTAAATATGTGATATCAAACTGCTGCAGGATAATTTTATCCAGCACGCTTGTGATAAAGGATGCAATTGTAATAACGAAGATAACTGCGGCACCCATTCCGGCTGCAGTATTTACCTTTTTGGATACACCGAAAAACGGACATAAGCCAAGGAACTGGCTCAGGACAACGTTATTTACAATGGCAGAGCCGATTGCGATAAGTAATACTTCTTTCATCTGAACCTTTCCTCCTTATTCTTTCTCATCTGTTCCTGCAGTGAACACTTTGCCTTCACAGCTTCCGCTTGTACAAGCTGCGCAGTCTCCGTCGAAGCATCCGCTTCTCTCTTTCACTGCAATACCCTTTTTACGTTTTGCTTCACGGAATGCATTCTGGATTGCGATCAGCATAGCTAATACGAAGAATGCACCAGGAGCAAGCACGAAAATTGTAAGTGGTGTATAACCTGCTTTTCCTGCAGCTGCATCAGCTAACGGAAGAAGCTGGAAACCAAAAATCTGTCCGGATCCCAGAATCTCACGAACTGCACCGATACATGTCAGACCAACAGTAAATCCAAGTCCCATACCGATACCATCAAAGATAGACGGAAGAACCGGATTCTTTGAAGCATAGCTCTCGGCACGGCCAAGGATGATACAGTTTACTACGATCAGAGGGATATAGATACCCAGTGATGCATACAGAGATGGTACATAACCCTGCAGTAAGAACTGAACAATAGTTACCAGAGATGCAACGACAACGATGAATGCCGGTACACGTGCACTGTCCGGAATAATCTTACGAAGCAGTGAAATTAAAAGGTTTGAAAATACAAGTACGAGTGTCGTGGAAAGTCCCATACCTATACCGTTAATAGCTGATGTTGTAACAGCCAGGGTCGGGCACATACCGATCAACATAACGAAGGTAGGGTTCTCTTTCACGATACCGTTTACAATACGTTCTATACACTTATTCATTTAAAAGTTCCCCTCCTGTTATTGTGCAAGTGTTCTGTAATAAGCCAGTCCAGCATTTACAGCACTTGTAACAGCGCTTGATGTGATTGTAGCACCACTGATTGCATCGATCTGGTTATCAGATGTTGCACCTGTCTTTGTAACTTCAAATGATTCTACCTGTTTTCCTGCAAACTGAGAAGAGAAAGAATCTTCTTTTGCTTTCATACCAAGTCCGGCAGTATCATTGATAGTTGTGATGGAATATCCGTTTAATGTACCATCATCGGTAACACCGATAGATAAGGTAACGTCTCCACCATAACTGTTCGGATCTGTTACAGAAATAACATAACCAAGTTCAGCACCGCTTGCGTCTACAGCAACAACACAGTTTTCAATCGTGTCATCTGCGTATCCTGCTGCGGCAGCTGCTTCTGTTGCTTTTGCGGAATCAAATCCGTCCATATCCTCGAAAGAAGCTGCATCCGGGAATACAGTACGATAAGCATTCTGCTGAATGTTATAATTTGCTTTTTCAATCGGGACCTTTGTAATGCCATATACAGCACCCAGACCAAGACCTGCGATAACTGTGATCAGGAAAAGGATCAGGGCGTCTTTAATGATTTTTCCGTTCATTATTTTTCCCCTCCTTTACCAAATGGTTTCGGGATTGTAAATCTCTCGATCAGCGGTACCAGCATGTTTGCAAAGATGATGGAGTAAGAACATCCCTCAGCTGATGCACCAAACATACGGAAGATACCAAGCAGGCATCCGCAGATGATACCGTAAATAATTTTTCCCTTCGGAGTGATCGGAGAAGTAACATAATCTGTTGCCATGAAGAATGCACCGAGGATCAGACCACCACCGCATACTTCCTGAACAACGAACTGTCCAAGATCACCACTTGTAAGGTGTCCGCCGAACAGTACGATAAATACTACAAATGTTAAAATATATGTACCCGGGATTCTCAGATCGATAACGCCCATCAGGATCAGGAAGATTGCACCGATCAGAAGAGCGATTACGGAAGTCTCACCGATCGTACCTGCGATACGTCCGGTAAACATTGCCATTGTATCACTGTAAAGCTCGCCACCTTTGATAACTGCCAGTGGAGTAGCGCTTGATACACCATCAAATGTGAAGCTTGTCATCGGACCTGTGAATGCAAGAAGCAGGAAGCATCTAGCACCAAGTGCCGGGTTCATGAAGTTCTGTCCAAGTCCGCCGAAAACCATTTTTACAACAACGATCGCGAATGCGCCACCGATGATCGGAATGAAGAACGGAACAGTATGTGACAGGTTCAGACCGAGAAGTAAACCGGTAACAACACAGCTTAAATCACCTACGGTCTGTTTCTTGTGTGCAATTTTGTTATATAAGTATTCGGATACCAGACAGCTTGCGATAGATACAACAACAACTGCCAGTGCACGCGGTCCGAAATTGATAATACCAAATACAGTAGCCGGAAGTAATGCAATGATTACATACAGCATGATTCTCTGTGTACTGTCTTTGGCTCTTATATGTGGTGATGATGTAACATTGTATAACTCACTCACAATAATCCACCTCTTTCTAACGTTTTTTATTTTTTCCGTCTGTTTGCAAGAATTGTTTTTCTCATGGATTTAATCGACTGTGCAAGATTTCTCTTTGCAGGACATGTGAAGCTACAGCTTCCACATTCTACACACTCCATGCCGTGCCACTGTTCAAATGGCTCTTCCAGATGATTTTCTGCAAAATCAGCAAGTCTGGAAGGAACAATTCTGGATGGACATGCTTCTACACAACGACCACAGTTAATACATGCTGTTGCATTCTGGCTTGCATCCTCAACGGCATCCTCTGTCAGACATAACAGAGCAGATGTTGTCTTGGTTGTCGGAACGTCAAGTCCGAACATTGCAAATCCCATCATAGGACCACCGGAGATGATCTTCTTCGGCTGAGTCTTGAATCCGCCTGCTGCTTCTACTAACTCTGCATAGTTTGTTCCGATACAGACATAGAAGTTTCTCGGATCAGCGATTGCATCACCTGTAATCGTAACGATACGATGCATCAGCGGTCTGCCAAGTTTTACTGCATGATAAATTGCAACGATTGTATCAACGTTATCTACGATACAGCCTGCATCTGCAGGAAGCATGGTAGAGTTGATAGCTCTGCCTGTTGTTGCGAAAATCAACTGACGCTCAGAACCCTGCGGATATTTTGTCTTTAATGCTTTGACTTCCATTCTCGGCTCATTTTTTGTCAGCTCTGTCAGTTTTGCAATACAATCCGGTTTGTTATCCTCGATACCGAAGATACCTTTTGCATTATCAAACAGAGAAAGAATGATTCTCATTCCCTCAATTAATTTCTCCGGCTCCTCGATCATTCTTCTGTAATCGGAAGTCAGATACGGCTCACACTCTGCACAGTTTGCAATAATGTAGTCGATTTTCTCCGGCTCCTTCGGTGAGAGTTTTACATGTGTCGGGAATCCCGCACCACCCATACCTACGATACCGGCATTCTGGATCTTCTTGATGATCTCTTCTTTGCTCAGAGATGTTACATCGTCTACCGGTGTAAACTCCAGAGATTTAAACTCCCCGTCATTCTCGACCACGATAGAGTTCACCATGTCTCCTACTGCAACACGACGTGGCTCAATTGCCTTAACCGTGCCGGAAACTGTTGCATAAATCGGTGCAGATACGAAACCGCCTGCCTCAGCGATCATCTGTCCCTTCAATACAGCATCACCTACTGCAACCACTGGCTTTGCCGGTGCACCAATGTGCTGTGATAACGGATAAACCAGATCACCCTTGGGTAAATATTCCTGAATCGGTTTATCTTTCGACAAGTCCTTTCCATCGTATGGATGGACACCGCCCTTAAAAGTACATAAGCCCATAACCTGTGCCCCACTTTCTCTATATAGTTTCTTACAGGAAATCATATAATATATCCTGCAAAATATCTTAAATATTATAGCACAGAAGATTAAAAATGTATTAATTTCACCAAAAAAAAAGTTTTGTATTGAAAAAAATACCACGTGAATTATAATAAATACAAGAATCGTCAGTCAACAAAGGATTATTTATGAAAGATACTTTACATTTCAAAGCACTAACTCAGAAAAACTGTTACGCTGTTTCTTCTCTGACCGAAGATACACTTTTCGTCGACATCGAAACCACCGGTCTCTCCGCCGAAAAAAATCACATTTATTGCATCGGTTGTTCCTATCTAACCGGCGATCAGATCGCGGTAAGGCTCCTTTTCGCTGAAAATAAAGAGGAAGAAATTCTGATCCTTCAGACATTTGCAGATTTATGCAGCGGCTTTGACAAATTGATTACTTTTAACGGCACCACCTTTGATGTCCCATTTCTCCGGCATCGGTTCGAACACTTCCAGATTCCCAGTCCGTTGGAGGCACTTTCCCACACAGATCTCTATCAGGAGATTCGGCATTTAAAGAAGCTACTGCCACTGACCAGTTATAAGCAAAAATCCATCGAACTGTTTCTTGGCATCAACCGGGAAGACCAGTATACCGGAAAAGAATTAATTAAACTGTACAAATCTTACGCCAAAGATCCTGAGGATGAAGCATTACAACTTCTGCTATTACATAATAAAGAAGATGTCTTTGGCATGTATGACCTTCTGGAAATATTATCCTATACATATTTTTTACAGGGGCATTTTCAACTTTCTGATATGGAAATCCAATCTGTTTCCGGCGATTTGTTTTTCAATATCACATTGATGCCAGATATTTTATTGCCGCAGACAGTTCATTGTATACAGGAACATGCCACCCTTGTCATGCATCCGAACAAAGTACTGCTGTCCTTTCCGGTCTTTCACGGCGCACTCCGGCATTATTTTCCGGATTATAAAAACTATTATTATCTGCCAGAGGAACATACGATCATCCATAAAAGTCTTGGCACCTATATCGATCCGGATCATCGCCAAAAAGCCACGAAGGAAAACTGTTATCTGGAAAAGAGCTGTTATTATCTAACTTTGCCATATGCATCTTCTGATCATTACTTGAAGCAGGATCTGACAGACAAATCGACCTATCTGGAACTGCCGGGCACAGATGATGCCTTTCCGAAAGGGTACCGACTTCCGCCAGAACAATTTTCAACTTTAGAAGATTTCGTACATCTTTATTGTCAAACTATACTTTCCGGTAAAGATAGTATTTCAAAAAGTAAATAATGCTTAAGTCAAAAAATCCCCTGTCCGATATTTGTATTGTCTCCAAAAATTAGTTCAAAAAAATCTAACAATTGGATGTCAGTGCATGGACCGGGGATTTTCTTTCTATTAAAAGTTTACAAAAAAGGAACCGCGCACTAATCACTTAGCGCAACGGTCCCTTTCTGTTTGTTCAATCTGTTATTTAATGTTCAATAAGAAGTTCTTACTCCTCTTCAGCTGCCTCAGCCTCTGTGTTCTGAGCGAGTGCTTTCATGCTCAGGCTGATCTTTCTGTCTGCCTCATCGAAATCAACGATCTTAGCTTCGATTTCCTGTCCGATGCTTAATACATCAGCTGGTTTCTCAACGTGATCTCTGGAGATCTGGGAAACATGAAGTAAAGCGTCAACACCCGGTGCAAGCTCTACGAATGCGCCGAAGTCTGTCATACGTGCAACTTTACCTGTTACAACGTTTCCAACTGCATATTTTTCAGCAGCATTGTTCCAAGGATTCTCCTCCGGGAATTTTACGCTGAGTGCGATCTTTGTATCTTTGATATCTTTGATAAATACTTTTACAGTATCGCCAACTTTGTAGATTTTTTTCGGGTTGTCTACACGGCCCCAGGACATCTCAGAGATATGAAGAAGTCCGTCTGCTCCGCCAAGGTCGATGAATGCACCGAAGTCTGTGATGTTTTTAACAGTTCCTTCGATAACATCGCCAATGTTGATCTTCTCTAATAACTCTTTCTGTTTACGCTCTTTCTCAGCAACCAGAAGCTGTTTTCTGTCACCGATGATACGTCTTCTTCTCGGGTTGAACTCAGTTAATACGAACTGAATCTCCTGATCTTTGTATTTGCCAAGATCTCTCTCATAAGTATCAGATACAAGGCTTGCCGGAATGAAGATTCTTGTCTCATCCAGAACAACACTTAAACCACCGTCTAATACCTGGCTTACTGTACCTGTTAATACTTCGCCGTTCTCGAAAGCCTCTTTCAGACGCTCGCTGCCTTTCTCAGCTGCAAGACGTTTGTATGTAAGGAGAACCTGTCCCTCACCGTCGTTTACTTTCAGAACTTTTGCTTCCATGGTATCGCCAACGGAAACAACAGTAGTAAGGTCTACATTATTGTCGTTTGTGTATTCGTTTCTGGTAATAATTCCGTCTGATTTATAGCCAATATTCAGGATAATTTCATCCGGTTTCACATCTATAACAGTGCCTTCGACTACCTCTCCATTTCTGATTGTTTTTAAAGATTCTTCCAACATTTGTTCAAAACTCATTTCTGACATATTTTTGAACCTCCTCAATAATATTATTTGGGGTTGAAGCCCCTGCTGTAATACCTACGTAGTCGAAACGCGAAAAGTCAGAATTCTCTAGATCTTCTTTCGTTTGTATAAAGTAAGTATTTCTACATTTTTCAGAGCAGATTTCATACAACTTTCTTGTATTGGAGCTGCTTGTCCCTCCGATTACTAACATTGCATCCACTCTGCCAGAAAGTTCTCTTGCCGCTTCCTGACGTTCCTTGGTGGCATTGCATATCGTATTGTGAACAACAAATTTTTTATCCTTGTCCACCGTACTCTCACTATCATACCCTTTTTTTTGAATAATTTCAATAAGTTCTTGAAATTTATTGTAATTAAATGTTGTTTGTGCGACAATACAGACCTTTTTCCACGGTTTCAGATCCAGATTCTGTGCTTCATCGACCGTAGAGATCACCGAAGTACGTGTTTCATCCGACCATCCGACGATTCCCTGCACCTCCGGATGATCCCCGCTTCCGATGATCACCACATAATATCCTTTTTCCGAATACTCCTGTACCAGCTTATGAATCTTTTTTACAAACGGACAGGTGGCATCCACCACGCGCAGTCCATCCGCGGTCAGTTCTTCCTGTTCCCGGCGGGTGACACCATGGGAACGGATCACGATCGTACCCTCGGTAAGTTCTTTGGCTTCCTCCAGGGAATGAATGACCTGCACACCTTTTTTCTCCAGATCATCGATCACCGTCTCATTGTGAATGATTGGTCCATACGTATAAACCGGCGAAAACTGTTTGGCTTCCTCATACACGGTATCCACTGCCCGGTTTACGCCAAAACAAAATCCTGCCATCTTTGCAAGTTCTACTTTCATGCGTCCAGTCCTGCCTTTTTTGCCTGTTCATAAATCGCTTCCACAACTTCATCAATATTGAGATCAGAAGAATCCAGCATTACCGCATCTTCTGCTGCTTTTAATGGTGCGATCTCACGGTGCATGTCACGGTAATCACGCTCACTGATATCTTTTTCAATCTCTGCCAGATCACACTGTTCTCCTTTTGCCACCAGCTCATCATACCGGCGTTTTGCACGTACCTCTACGCTTGCTGTCAGGAAAATTTTTAACTGAGCATTCGGAAGGACACAGGTTCCGATATCTCTACCATCCATAATGACATTGTGCTGTGCTGCCATATCCTGCTGCAGACTCAGCAGTTTTGCACGGACAAAACCGTAACCGCTGGTAGCGGATGCCATATTGCCGACTTCCTCCTGACGGATTTTATCGGAAATATCTTCGCCGTTTAACAACACTTTCTGCACACCATTTTCATAGGCAAGTGCAACAGAAATATCGTCACAGACTTCCTTTATTTTTTCTTCTTCCTCTGCCTTGATGCCATGCTGTAAAAAATAATATCCCATGGCACGGTACATGGCACCGGTATCTACATAAATAAAAGATATTTTTTTTGCCAGTTTTTTCGCAATGGTACTTTTGCCGGCGCCTGCCGGTCCATCGATCGCAATGTTAAAACTCATATGTTCCAAACCTCTCTTGTTTCTATTTATCTTTCTTTTATTCACAAATCTTTGTAAATTGTATAGGATTCTTTAAACTACTTTTCCTTATCCCTTAACTCATTTTAGAAATATCATGATCAAGCGTATTCTTTCAAAATGCTACTCAATGCTGATACCTGCCAGATAGCCTGTAGACCACGCGATCTGCAGGTTAAACCCGCCGGTCACCGCATCCACATCCAGCATCTCGCCGCACAGGTACAATCCCTGTACCAGCTTTGACTCCATCGTGGACGGATTTACTTCCTTGACTTTAATGCCGCCTCTTGTAACAATCGCCTCTTCCATTTTTCCAAGACCTGTGATAGTGCCCGGAAAATGCTTCAGCAGCGTCAGGAGGTGATGCCGTTCTTCTCTGGTGACAGAATGCACTTTTTTCTCCGGATCAATGCCGGACAGTCCGATCAACACCGGCATCAGTTTTGCAGGAACCAGTCCATGCAGGGCATTCTTAAACTGCCGATTCACATTTTCTGCAAAATCACGCTGTAAGCGTTTGTCTAACGGTTCTTCCTCCAGCGCCGGTTTCAGATCAATCTCAAATGCCAGCTCCTGCTTCATATATTTGTCAGGGATGCAGCTGCTTGCTGTCAGGACTAACGGTCCGCTGATGCCCTGATGGGTAAAAAGCATTTCTCCGAATTCAGAATATAACGTCTTTTTCCCGGATTTTACCGTGAGTGTCACATTTTTCAAGGACAATCCCTGCAACTGCGGGATATACTCTTCTGCAGTTGTCATTCCGATCAGGGAAGGACGTAATTCCGTAACAGTATGTCCCAGTTTTTGACACAGGGTAAAACCACTTCCATCCGAACCTGTCGTCGGATAAGACATGCCGCCACAGGCAACCACCACAGCATCGTACTCTGATACCTGATTTTTCTGATGGGTATCATGACAATCCCATCGAAGTCCCGTCACCTTTGTGCCATCACTTAAAATCTCCTGCACCTTTGTATTCAGGCAGACGCGCACTTTTTTTCTGCGCAATTCCTCTGTCAGCACACGGATCACATCAGACGCATGATCCGACTGCGGAAATACACGGTTTCCGCGCTCAGTCTTCATTTTCAGTCCCAGACGTTCAAAATAATCCATTGTTGCATGATTATCAAAGGTATAGATTGCACTGTATAAAAATTTTTCATTTTTCCTGATCGCTGCAAACAGATCTTCCGTATCACAGGCATTGGTCAGATTACACCGTCCCTTTCCTGTAATATAAATCTTTTTGCCAAGTTTTTCATTCTGTTCATACAGCGTTACCTGATGCCCGTTTCCGGCTGCGGTACACGCTGCCATCATTCCGGCTGCACCGCCGCCGATTACTGCCACATTACTCATTCAATTTCTCCGATTTTCACTCATTTTTCTTATTTTGCAGAATGTCTGAATTTCTGAATCTGAAATCCTGCAAAGCAGTTATTCTTTTTTGTCGGGATCCTCCCGGTCTACGTGATCCACTTTGCCGTATCGCATCTTCATATGGTCATCAATATAATTGATCTCATCACTTTCATAGACCTGATATTCGTCCCAGATGTCTTCCAGTGTTTCCAATGTCTCTGCCACTTCATTCTGCTTTCTCATGCACAGAGCCACGACCAGTGCATTGATCACACTCAACGGAGCCACCAGGGAATCCACGATGGATGCCATATCACTCTTTGCGATCAGATTGCAGGAGGAATACAGATTCATCGGGGAATGTACGCTGTCTGTCAGGGTGATCACTTTTGCATTCCGGTTGTTGGCAAATTCCATAGCCTTTAACGTACGCATGGAATACCGCGGGAAACTGATACCGATGATCACATCCTCCTCACTGATGCGCACCATCTGCTCAAAAAGCTCACTGGAGCTGCTGGTATGAAGCAGATGCACATTGTCAAACATCAGATTGAAATAAAATGCCATAAAACTTGCCAGAGATGCACAGCTTCGGATTCCGACAATATAAATATGTTTTGCATTCAAAATGATATCCAGAGCCGCTTCAAAAGCATTCTGATCGATCTGATCTAACGTACTTTTAATTTTCTCTGCATCTGATTGTAATACAGTCTCAAGAATTTTTGACTGGCTGATTCTTCCGTATGTGACTTCCATACGCTGAATGGAATTTAATTTGTTCCGCACCAGTTCCTCCAGTGCTTTCTGAAATTCCGGATACCCGCGATATCCCAGATGTGTTGCAAACCGCACCACGGTAGACTCACTGACACCGACAACTTTCCCCAGTTTTTCCGCTGTCAGAAATACAGCTTTGTCATAGTTATCGGTAATGTATGTGGACAGTAACTTCTGTCCCTTACTCATACTGCTGTACTTTTCATTGATCCTGTTAATCAATTCATTTGAATTATTCATTTCTCTTCTCCATTTTTCAAGAATACAACATGTATTCTTTATAATGCGTGTCAAACGTTCTGCCGCATCACGCTTAGTTACTAGTATACCTCAATTCTTCGCCGGAAACAATTAGAACTTCCACTTTAGCAAAATCTCCCACAGGCACCAGGGATAATCTGATGCAAAAAGCGTTTCATCCGCAAGAATCCTGCGGGTCTGCACCGGCAATCCATTCCACAAAATTTCTTCTGTTGCGACCACATCCCCTTCTGTGACCGGAAATGAAAGTTCCTTTTGTCCCTGGGGATTCATCGTAATTTCATCATTTTCTGAGACAAGTATTTGAAACGCACAGGCTTCTTTTGTCACAGACAGCGTATTTGTAAAATAATAATGGTTTTTTCCGAATGTCTTTACCATAGTCCGGTTCAGGTCTATGGTCTGATGTTCTTCCTCTTTTAAAATCGTCCGGTTTTCATAATGGTCATTTCCGTATGAAATCAGTGCTTTCGAATCTTCCCATTTGTAATTCTTGTGATTTGGCCACCCACATGCCAACAGAGCAAAGGTGTAAGTACGGTCATTTTGACGATATGCCCCCACATAACAATAACCGGCTTTTGCCGTAAAACCGGTTTTGCCAGAGATCACTCCATCCAGCATAGAAAGTAACGCATTATGATTGTTTAATGCTGCCTGAAATGTTCCATCGATACTGCTGATTGTTTTTGAAGCAGTTTCCGTAATTTCCAGAAATTTATCATTTTGGATACAGGCTGCCATGATCAGACTGAGATCATATGCCGTCGTCTGATGTTCACCTTTTTTATCAGAACGGTCCAGTCCGTTCGGGGTTACAAAATGCGTGTTCTGGCATCCAAATTCTGCTGCCCGTTCGTTCATCAAATCTGCAAAAGCTTCCACACTTCCTGCCACATGTTCTGCAATGGCAGCTGCCGTGTCATTGTGGGATTCCAGCATCAGGGAATACAATAAATCTTCCAGTACAAACTGTGTCCCCGTTGGACAACCAAGCCGCACTTTTGGCATGCTGCAGGCGTGTTCCGAAAATGTCACCGTATCCTGTATTTTCCCACTCTCGATCGCCAGCAGACAGGTCATGATCTTCGTTGTACTGGCATTTGCCATCGGCGTGCCGGCATCTTTTCCGTACAAGATCCGCCCGGTATCCGCATCGGTCAATACTGCACTTTTGGCATACAGATTCAAATCCTCCCTGTGAAAATCTGCAAAATTCTGACTGATCTCCTCTGTTGGAAATCTGGTCGCTGCATAGCCGTTTTCTGTGAAAATAGCACATATAAAAATTGCGGTCAAAAATATACGCAAAAATATTCGTCCATGAAATTTACATTCAAAGTTCTGATACATATACTTTTGCTTTTCCTGTTTTTCACTATTTTACGTATTTCCACATTGATTCAGAACGTAAAACAAGTTTACATATTTCTGCATTAATTCAGAACATAAAACACAAAAGTACTCCCTGCCTGCATAACCTGACTTTTCTTTCCCATAACATTGTATTTTCCCTGTACAACAAAACAGGAGCCAGCTAAAAAGCTAACTCCTGCTATCAGTGATTCCACAACCTATTGATTATCTCTGATTCGGCATTTTCCATGCTTCATGATCCGTATGTAACAGTTCATGAGATTTATGAGATAACGGTTTCTCAAAGAAATCTTCATACGCTTTGATCACAGACGGATTCTCATGAGAGAAACGAAGCGGATTCTTCTTATCCAGATGATACAGATTTCTTCTACGTACATCTGCGAGCTCCACGCCATCGGTGATTGGCTGACCACCGCCGCCAACGCAACCGCCCGGACAAGCCATCACTTCCACGAAATGGTATTCCGCTTCACCGGAACGGATTTTCTCCATCAGTTTTCTAGTATTGCCAAGTCCGTTGACAATGGCTGCTTTGATCTTGATGCCTGCGATCTCAAGCTCTGCTTCACGGATACCGTCCATACCACGTACCATTTTGAACATCTCAGGATCCGGATTTTTGCCATTTAATACATAGTATGCGGTTCTTAAAGCTGCCTCCATAACACCGCCGGTTGCGCCAAAGATGACACCTGCACCGGAGCCAATGCCTAACGGCTGGTCAAACTCTTCCTCCTCTAAGAATGCCGGAGAAACAAGTTCTGCCTTCAATACACGGTCTAACTCTCTGGTTGTCAGAGACAGATCTACATCCGGACCTGCTCCCGCATCATCCATTCCCGGAATTTCACACTCATGTTTTTTTGCCACACAAGGCATAATGGAAACACTGAAAATTCTGGACGGATCTACATCCAGGATCTGTGCATAATAAGATTTTGCCACAGCGCCAAACATCTGCTGCGGAGATTTTGCGGTAGACAGATTTTTTGTCATGTCAGGATACTGAGATTTTACAAAGCGGACCCAACCCGGACAGCAGGACGTAAACATTGGCCATGAATACTGATCTGCATGTGTCATACGCTCCAAAAACTCATTTCCTTCTTCCATAATGGTCAGATCGGCAGAAAAGTTGGTATCAAATACATAGTCAACACCAAGGGCTCGCACCGCTGCTGCCAGTCTCTTCTCTGTTGCCATCTCCCGTGGAAGATCTAAGCCCTCACCCCATGCTGCACGGACAGCAGGTGCGATCTGAACAACCACGATTTTCTCCGGATCATGAACTGCATTCATGAACGGATCAATATCATCACGCTCATACAGCGCACCAACCGGACAGTGGGTGATACACTGTCCACAGACTGCACAGTCGGATTCTGTAATCTTCTTTCTGCCAGATACGCCAACGCTGGTACGTTTTCCAGTATTGATCATATCCCAGATTCCAAGTCCCTGTACTTTCTCACAGATCTGAACACAACGCATACATTTGATACACTTGCTTGCATTACGGATCAGTGGGAAATCCTGCGGCCATTCATTTACTTCATAATGTTCTTCAAACGGAACTTCCCCGATATTCAGTTCATTTGCCACCGTCTGCAGACTGCAATTTCCACTTTTCACACAGGAAGTACAATGTGCATCATGCTCAGACAGAATAAACTGAACGTTCATACGGCGGGCATGCTGCGCTTTATAACTGTTTGTATAGACAACCATTCCTTCTTCTACTACGGTATTACAGGAAGCTACCAATGTCTCTTTGCCCTCTATTTCTACCACACAGATACGGCAGGATGCGATCTCATTTATCTCTTTTAAGTAACACAATGTCGGAATCTTGATGCCCACCTGAGCAGCAGCTGCCAGAATTGTCGTACCCTCCGGCACCTGAACTTTTTTATTGTTAATTGTTAAATTTACCATTCGAACTCTCTGCCTCCTCTCAGTGTGGCGCAACCATAATGATCGCATCGTAAGCAACGGCTTGCTTCCTGCTCTGCTTCTTCGCAGCTCATTGGAAGTTCAATTGCTTCAAAGTTTGTTCTTCTTGCCCATGCCTCTACTTCCTGAAGGTTGACACGTCCACAAGGAACTTTGTCATTCAGCATCGGCTCAGGAATTGCAACATCACAACTGATCGGATGATGACAGCCAAGATATTCGTCAATATTTGCTGCAGCGGCTTTACCTGCTGCGATTGCTTTGATTACTGTGGATGGACCGGATACACAGTCACCGCCTGCATATACGCCAACCATGTTGGCAGCACCACCTTCATTGGCAACGATGCGTCCCCAGTTGGTAGCAAGACCGAAATCAGCAAACGGCTGAGATACGATATCCTGTCCGATGGCAACCAGAACGATATCACATTCCATACGTTCTTCCGGTTTGTTTGCCTTACGCGGGGAAGGTCTGCCTCCTCTTACCGGTCCGATGATCTGCGGCTGTACCCAGAGTGCACATGCGTTTCCTTCTGCATCGGCTTCTACACGAAGCGGTGCTTTTAAGGTAACAAGCTCGATTCCCTCTGCCACAGCACCTTCTACCTCTGCCGGAAGTGCAGTCATATCTTCCTGGCGTCTGCGGTATACGATACTTACAGTCTCTGCATTGGCACGAATTGCAGTTCTCGCACAGTCCATTGCCACGTTTCCGCCACCGACAACAACGACACGTTTGCCGGTGTAATCCGGATATTTTCCATCGCCGATCTCACGCAGCATATCAACCGCAGAGATTACATTTTTGCTGTCCTCGCCTTCCAGACCAAGTTTTTTATCGGTATGTGCACCAATTGCCACATAAGTTGCATCGTAAAATTTATGAATCTCCTTCATTTCTTCTGTACCGATATTTTGATTCATTTTTACTTCTACACCGGTAGCAAGAATTGCATCAATATCCTCCTGCAGACGTTCACGTGGGAAACGGTAGTTTGGAATACCGTAACGAAGCATACCGCCAAGGTGCTGCTTCTCCTCAAATACAGTACAATGATGTCCCATTAACTGCAAGAAATAAGCAGCTGTCAGACCACTCGGACCACCGCCGATAATGGCAATATTTTTGCCTGTTGACGGTGCACATTCCGGAACCGGTACCTGATTGGACGGTGCATTGTCCACGATATATCGTTTGATACCACGGATATTGATGGAATCATCAATGATATTTCTGCGGCATCTTGCCTCACACGGATGCTCACAGATCAGGGCACATGCAGTCGGGAACGGGTTGTCCTTACGGATCAGACGAACCGCATCCTCACAACGTCCCTCTCCTGCCAGTGCGATATATCCCGGGATGTCTACATGTGCCGGACAGAGTGTTACGCAAGGAATCGGTTGCTCGAATGATCCCAGACATCTGTGTTCTGTAATATGGGAAATATAATCTTCTTTGAAACCTTCCAGACCTGCCAGCACCATACGCGCGGATTCAAAACCAATGGCACAATCAGCAGAGTTTTTAATATTTTCTGCTGTCTGCTCAATCAATTTCAAGGTGTCCATGGTCGCTTCATTATCCAGAACCTTCTCCAGAAGATCTTCTAACTGTCCCAGACCGATGCGACATGGAACACATTTTCCACATGTCTGTGCATGACATACTTTTAAGAATGCCAGCTGCATATCTACCGGACAGACTCCCGGTGGATTTGCCACAATTCGCTGTGTAAATTCTTTCATAAGCTGTTCCGTCGTAGAATTTACTTTGTCAGCTGATACTACTGATAATCTGCTCATATCCTATCCTCCTAAACCTTTACCACTGTAAAGTCGGTTGCATCACGATGATTTTATGTAAATTCCAGAACTGCTTTTTGTATATTTTTTACATATTTTCATCCGTTTCGCAACGCCCATGTGTCGTATATTAATATAGGATTGTATTTATTTCAATACTGATAAATGGGTTATCAGGTTTCCGGTTAGTCACTTTAACCTATTTTTACAACCTATTTTTGTGTATTTTGTACAAATCATCACAAAGGATATTAGCACTTGTTTATAATAGTCAATTAATTAACAATGTTTTTAATCGAATTCGTATAATTTTGCCACTTAATTTTGTGAACTTTTTTATTCTGTTTTATTTTGTTTCGTTCTGTTAATTACACTTTCAACTGAAGCTGCACTTCTTCCTCAGCTTCCTGCTTCAATTCCTCGATCTTATCCGGATTCATGTCCGGTAATTCTTCCACAGACTGCACATCAAAACAGCGTAAAAACTCTTCCGTGGTTCCAAACAAGATCGGTCGTCCCGGTGCATCCAGACGTCCTGCCTCCTGAATGAGTCCATAATCCAGAAGTTTATTAATGGCATGTTCACAGGATACCCCGCGGATTTTTTCAATCTCTACTTTTGTTACCGGCTGCTTATACGCAACAATCGATAACGTTTCCAATAATACATCCGTCAGCACCTGTTTGCGTGGCTGCTTTGCGATCCGGATCAGATATTCATACTGGGACGGTTTTGTACAGATCTGATACGCGCCATCCAGTTCCAGGATCTGCAGTCCACAGTTGGATGCCTGATAGCGGTCTGCCAGATTCCGCACGATCAGTTCTGCCTCCCGCTCTCCGACCTGCAGCGCAAACGCCAGTTTTTTCAGTTCTACCGAATCTCCCATTGCAAACAGAATCGCTTCTGCCGCTGCTTCGTATTCTTCAATTTTCATGTTTCTTTACTCCTGTATCTCCAATTCCGTTTTCGGGCATACGGTAATATAGATTTCGTCAAATAAATGTTCCTGTTCGATCTGTATCCGCCCGGTTTTCATCAGTTCCAGAATACCAAGGAAGGTTACAATGATCTCCACCTTACTTCCCTGCCGCTCCAGCAGATCCCGGAAAGAAAAACGTTCATGTTCCATGCAGTAAGTTTCCAGATAGATCATTTTTTCATCCAGTGACACTTCCTCCCGTTCGATTTTTCCAAATCTGGAACGGATCGGATCCATTTTATCAGTCTGTTTTTTCATGACTGATTCAAAAATCGCATGCAGCTTCTTCAGATCGTACCCTTTCGTCAATTCATCCAGATCCAGCGGTTCTTCATAAGAGCGCACTTCCTCCGGAATTGATGGATTTTTGAACAGACGGCGTCCCGCATCAATCTGCCGGTCTTTTAATTCCTGTGACATATATTTAAACAGCTTGTACTGCAGCAGCTGCTCCATCAGTTCCGCACGGGGATCGATTTCTTCTTCCTCCTCAGACTCTTCCTTGGGCAGAAGCCATTTGGACTTGATCTCCAGAAGCGTTGCCGCCATAACCAGAAATTCACTCATAATGTTCAGATCCTGACGCTGCATCTCCCGGATATAATCCAGATATTGGTTCGTAATCTCCACGATCGGAATATCATAAATACTCACCTTGTTTTTATCCAGTAAATGAAGCAGCAGATCCAACGGTCCCTCAAATACTTCCAGTTTTACCTTTAATTCCATAAGACACATTTTCTCCAATCTTACACTATTGTACTGAATCCCCGCAAAAATTCAAGGTCTTTCTCTGGTTTTTCCCTTTCTTCTCCCACTTTCTCCCTGTCAAACGCATAGTTTTTCCCACCGGCACATAAAAATATAGAAAAACATTCCGGGATTCTATATGAAAATAAGATTGAAACGCCACTTTTCTGTTTTTCTCGCGCTCCTGCTGCTGTTGTGCACCCTTCCTGTCACCACTTATGCCACAGAAATCTCTGCATCTGATACAGAAACTGCTGGCTCTGCCCCTTCCGTTACCGCGCCATGCGCCCTCTTAATGGATGCTGCCACCGGTACGATCCTGTATGAAAAAAATTCCACCGAAGAACGCCCGCTGGCAAGCGTCACCAAAATCATGACACTGCTTTTGATTTTTCAGGCACTGGAAGCCGGACAGATTCATCTGGAAGACACGGTAACGATTTCAGAACATGCTGCCGGCATGGGCGGTTCTCAGGTGTACTTAGAGCCAAACGAAACCCAGACGGTGGAAACTCTAATCAAATGTATCACCGTTGCCAGTGCCAATGATGCCTGTGTTGCCATGGCAGAACTGATCAGCGGAAGTGAAGATGCCTTTGTTCAGAAAATGAATGAAACTGCTGCCTCCCTTGGCATGACACATACAAATTTTGTAAACTGCTGCGGACTCGATGCAGACAATCATTATTCCTGCGCCAATGACATCGCCCTGATGTCACGGGAACTTACGGTTAATCATCCGACAATTTTTGATTATACCAAAATCTGGCAGGAAGATATCATTCACCATACTGCCCGGGGCGATTCTGCCTTTACCCTCAGCAATACGAACCATCTGATCAAGCAGTATCCTTATGCCACCGGACTGAAAACCGGTTTTACCTCCAAAGCCGGTTTCTGTCTCTCCGCAACCGCAACGAAAGATTCGCTCAGTCTGATTGCAGTCGTTATGGGCGCCGCAAGCAGCAAAGAACGCATTGCAGATGTGAAATCCATGTTCGACTGGGGATTTGCCAACTGCCGCGTGTATACAGATGAAAATCAGGATGTCTTACCGGACATTTTGGTTTCCAGAGGCAGTCAGTCACAGCTTTCACTGCAATATGAATCCGCTTTCCATTATCTTGACACCCAAAATACCAGTGGAGAATTGGAGAAAAAATTAGAGCTCCCGGATCGTGTGGAAGCTCCAATTCAAAAGGGTGACGTGATCGGCAAAGCTGTGTATACACTAAACAGCGAAAATGTGGGATCTGTTAACATTCTTGCTGCCAATAGTATTCCGTTACTTACTTTGAAAGATGCATGGGTACAGATTGTATCCCGGTTCTTCCTGAACAATAGTAACCACAGCTCAAATGGAGAACCTTCCGTTGCTAAGAATTACTGCTCTCATCAATATTTCTAGCGCACAAAACGAACATTCACCATCCGCCTTTACCACTTACTCATTCCCCCAGTTCCTTTGCGATCTATATTTAATATACAGATAGTAATTTTCGAAGATCAATGGTTCCCCAGCATTTTATCCGGCGATCCATCCCGGTACGGTCCGCGCTGCGATACAACTGTAATTTTACCTCATTTGGTGTCAGAGAAGGATCTTTGCTCAAAAGTAACGCAATGATACCAGATACAATTGGCACCGCCATGGAAGTTCCACTCTTTTTCACATAACTTCCCTGACGCGTGCCACAACTGATAATATCCGTTCCCGGCATCACGATCTCCGGTTTTACCACACAGGACGCTGTCGGCCCCCGCCCGGAATACAGGCTCAGTTCCCGCCTGGTTTCACTGCAGCTATCCAAGCTTCCCACCGTAATAATTTTCTTTGAGATCCCGGGACTGGTCACCGTATGTTCTCCCGGCCCATTGTTGCCTGCGGCTGCCAGTACCACAATCCCCTGATCCCAGGCACGTTCTACACATTGCAACAGACGCTTCTGCAATTCCGGCTGTACCCGTTCCAACATACCAACAGAGATATTCATAATTCGTATTTTCTGCGTATGTCTCTGATTGTATGCAACAATATCCTCTACTGCCTGACAGGTATCCTGAATTTTTCCGTTTCCGTTTTTATCCAAAACCTTACAGCTCCACAAATAGCACCCCGGTGCAACTCCATGAATGGCTCCTTTCCCACCGGCTCCTATGATTCCGCTGATATGCGTTCCATGTCCGTTATCATCATAAGGCTGCGGACGCTGTCTGATATAATCCCGAAATCCGGCAATTCTCCCCTGCAGATCGGTATGGGGAGAAATTCCCGTATCCAGCACCGCTACAAGAATACCCTGTCCGAAAATCCCCTGTCTGTATGCAGCAGACGCATGAATATATTTTAAGATTCTTTCCATATAGTAATATATTCTGCCTGGCAGAAAGTGCTTTTGTCCGGGAAAATTTTAACGAAATTTCCAATTTTAGCCAAAACAAAACCGGCAGGCATCTGCCCACCGGTTTTTATTTCATCATTTATTATTTTACATCTTTCATGCTGAAGCTGATTCTTCCCATCTTGTCTTTTCCAAGGCAAACAACGGTAACCTTGTCGCCAAGTGTCAGAACGTCTTCTACACGGTTGATACGCTCTTTGGAAATCTTGGAAATATGAACCATTCCCTCTTTGCCCGGAGCGAACTCGATGAATGCACCAAACTCTTTAATGCTTACGACTTTACCTGTAAGAACCTGACCTGCCTCGAAATCTGTTACGATGATGCGGATCAGCTCTGCTGCACGGTTCATCATGTCTGTGTCTGTACCACAGATAGATACGGAACCGTCATCTGTAATGTCGATCTTAACACCAGTCTGCTCGATGATGGCATTGATGGTCTTTCCTCTCTGACCAACAACATCACCGATCTTCTGCGGATCGATCTGCATGGAGATGATCTTCGGTGCATATTTTCCAACCTGTGCTCTCGGCTCAGCGATCGCCGGTTTCATAACTTCATCCAGAATGTAAAGTCTTGCTTCACGTGTTCTTGCAATAGCTTCCTCTACGATCGGTCTTGTCAGTCCGTGGATCTTGATATCCATCTGGATTGCTGTGATACCGTCATGTGTTCCGGCTACTTTAAAGTCCATATCGCCAAAGAAATCTTCCAGACCCTGGATATCTGTCAGAACGATGTAATCATCATCTGTCTCGCCTGTTACCAGACCACAGGAAATACCTGCAACCGGTTTCTTGATCGGTACACCTGCTGCCATCAGAGACATGGTAGATGCACAGATACTTGCCTGAGAAGTAGATCCATTGGACTCAAATGTCTCAGATACAGTACGGATTGCATACGGGAATTCTTCCTCGCTCGGAAGTACCGGTACTAATGCTTTCTCAGCTAATGCTCCATGTCCGATCTCACGACGTCCCGGTCCTCTGGACGGTTTTGTCTCACCTACAGAGTAGGACGGGAAGTTGTAGTGATGCATGTAACGTTTGCTTGTAATATTCTCATCCAATCCGTCTACTTTCTGAACTTCAGATAACGGAGCCAGAGTTGTGATCGTACAGATCTGTGTCTGTCCACGGGTAAACATTGCAGAACCATGAACTCGCGGAATCAGGTCAACTTCTGCTGCCAGCGGACGGATCTGTGTGATGGCACGACCATCCGGACGTTTGTGATCTTTTAAGATCATCTTACGAACAGTCTTTTTCTGATACTGATATACTGCCTCGCCAAGAACTGCAAGCCACTCTTCGTTCTCTGCAAATGCCTCTTCCAGTTTCTCTGTGATGACACGGATATTCTCCTCACGAACCTGTTTTACATCCGTAAATACAGCTTCTTCCATCTCTTCCGGTGTTACGATCTCGCGCATTGCTGCGAACATTTCTTCCGGAACTGCACAGCTTGTATACTCATGTTTTGGTTTGCCGATCTCAGCAACCATTTTGTTGATAAATTCGATAATTGTCTGGTTGATCTCATGAGCCATATAGATAGCTTCGATCATTTTCTCTTCTTTGATCTCGTTTGCGCCTGCCTCGATCATGATAACTTTCTCGGAAGTAGATGCAACAGTCAACTGAAGATCTCCGTTATCCCAGTCAGCCTGAGACGGGTTTACAACGAATTCGCCGTTTACCATACCGATCTGTGTAGTTGCACACGGTCCGCAGAACGGAATATCGGAAATACTTGTTGCGATAGCAGAACCAAGCATTGCAAGAAGCTCCGGACGGCACTCCGGATCAACGCTCATTACCATGTTATTTAAAGTAACGTCATTTCTGTAATCCTTCGGGAATAACGGACGCATCGGACGGTCGATAACACGTGCTGTTAAAACAGCGTTCTCAGATGCTTTTCCCTCACGTTTGTTAAATCCACCCGGGATTTTTCCTACAGAATACATTTTCTCTTCGAACTCTACGCTTAACGGGAAGAAATCGATTCCCTCACGCGGTTTTTCGGATGCAGTTGCTGTAGATAATACAACTGTATCTCCATAATGCATAAGAGCTGCGCCATTTGCCTGTGCGGCTACACGACCGATATCAACGCTTAATGTTCTTCCGGCCAGTTCCATTGAATAGGTTTTCTTCATTATTTTCTCTCCTTCTTTACTGTGGCAGGAGACCCGAAACTACTGATCTGTACAAAACTTTCCCACATCACACTTGCATCTATCCTTTGTACAAGTGATCCATGGTTTTGCACACATCAGCGGTCTCGGATAAACCCTCCCGCCAATCCAAAATAGAGCGGAAATTCCGCTCTATTCTGACAGCTATCCTGTTATTATTTTCTGATGCCTAATTTTGCGATCAGTGCACGATAACCTTCCAGATCTTTTTTCTGAAGGTAAGCAAGCATACCACGTCTCTGACCAACCATTTTCAGAAGACCTCTTCTGGAATGATGATCCTTCGGGTTCTCTTTCAGATGCTCTGTGAGCTCCTGGATTCTTGCTGTTAAGATTGCGATCTGTACTTCCGGTGATCCTGTATCGTTTGGTGTTCTACCATACTCTGCCATAATCGCTGCTTTTTTTTCTTTTGAAATCATCTTGATTTCCTCCTTTATTTTTTATAATCGCCCAATCACGCGTGTTTACTAAGTACCGGTCGGAGTGTCCGGGTACTGAGTATGGGCTTTTTACTCACGCCTAATCAATATATCATATTCAATCTGACTTGTAAACCACTTTCTGCAAAATCATCCACCGTCAGACTTACCAAAAATCATCTGCTATCTCTTTTTATGCTTCATGCACATTTTTCAGATATTCCTTACAAACCAAAATATCCCGGTCCATCTGTGCCTTTAATTCTGCCAGAGAACCAAATTTCCGCTCCGGGCGGATAAACTTCAGGAAAGACACTTTGATGTCCTTTCCGTACAGATTGCCTGAGTAGTCAAACAAAAATGTCTCTACGCCCATAGGATTGACCCCTTCAATGGTCGGCTTGCATCCCACGTTGCTGATACCGTCATACTGTTTTCCTTCTGCCAGAATCTCCACTGCATACACACCCTTTGGTGGAAGCAGTTTAAATTCTTCCGGGCGCTGATTTGCTGTCGGGATTCCGATGGTCCGTCCGATCTCGTTGCCGTGAAGCACCGGGCCGGTGAGAAAATAAGAATAGCCCAGCAGATAATTGGCTTCTTCCATATTTCCTTCTGCGATCTCCTTACGGATTCTCGTACTGCTGATATCCTCGCCTTTGTACTGTTTTTTCTTAACGATCACTGCCTCATAGCCCAGATCATCCGCATACTGCTGTAATTCCCGAAAGGAACCGGCACGCTGATATCCAAAATGAAAATCCGTGCCTGCCACAATCATTTTTACATTGATCTTCTCTTTCAGCATCTGCAAAAATGCATAGGGAGAAAGCTGACGGAAGTCATCGGTAAACGGGCATTCGATCAGATAATCCACTCCCGCTTCTGCGAAAATATGTGCTTTTTCTTCATTCGTAGATAACACATTGTACGTATCTTTGTGAATCGCTTTCGGTGGAATATCAAAGGTAAAGATCACACATTTGAGCCCCTGCTCCTTGCCTTTCTGCATAGCCTCCATCAGATAACGGTGTCCGCTGTGCAGACCGTCAAACTTGCCCAGAGTGATAACCGAAGGTTCTTCAATTTTAAAATCCAATGTATCTTTTATATATTTCATCCTTACTCGTTAATCCTCCAAAAACATTTTTGACGGACGGAACAGTCCAAGATCTTCCCGATATTCATAAACGGCTGCAAAACGTCCATCCGACATCCGGACACGCACTTTCATTTCCGGTTCCGGTTTTATCGTTTCCTGAAACTGCTGCAGCGCCATCTTATTGCCATTTTTTAACATAATGTCAAATTCCGGCTTTGCTGTCAGCACCGGATACACTTCAAATACATGTTCGATCGGGGTCACCACATCTTTTAATGTGCCAGCTTCTTTATATTCCTGTAAGGTGTCCAACTTATATGCATCTTCCATGCGATATCCTGCTGCCTGAAGACGGACAAGGCTTTTCATAGCCGCACCGCAGCCAAGTTTCTGTCCAATGTCATGACACAACGTACGAATGTAAGTACCCTTGGAACAGGAAACCGTCATTGTTACGTACGGAAGTGCTATGTTTTCCACCTGAATCTTATAAATCGTCACCGGACGGGCTTTCCGCTCCACAGTGACACCGGCTCTGGCCAGATCACACAGTTTCTTTCCATTTACTTTCAATGCGGAATACATTGGCGGAACCTGATGGATCTCGCCTTCAAACTGCATCACCGCATCCATAACCTTCTGTTCCATAAGACCGGAAGTATCCACTTTTTTTAAAATGGTTCCCGTCAGATCCTGTGTATCCGTTTCCACGCCAAGCTGCATGACTGCACGATATACCTTATCC
>ENA-OWPB01000434-OWPB01000434.1-human-gut-metagenome-genome-assembly--contig:-NODE-434-length-54800-cov-6.147867_pt1 | contig 54800 bp, 50 predicted proteins | sample MGYA00248260_ERZ651838 | MGnify/ENA primary metagenome ERZ651838 (study PRJEB26924, sample SAMEA4378304) | human gut metagenome | biome: human gut; feature: human-associated habitat; material: faeces... | reverse complement strand
AAAAACTCGGAAAGGAAGTTCACTATTTACGCAGTTTTGACGAAATCGAAAAATTTATTTTAAAAAATTTAGTCAACGGCGACCTGTTGATAACTATGGGTGCCGGAGACGTTGTAAACATTGGCGAACAGCTCCTTGGCAAATAAGTTATCCACATTATCCACATGTTTATACACATTTTTATATGCGTATGGCATGTGGATTTTTTATGCAAAACTGGTTCACATAATATTTTGTCGATTTTTCATATTTTTTGCGATAATATACGAAATTTCGCCATTTTTCGCGGTTGCACATAATTTTATCCTCCATGTACTTTCCACATTATCCACATTATCCACATTCATTTGTGGAAATCCTCTGTAAAAAATCGCCTATTCTCATTTGAAAAATGTTGTGCTATAATCCAAGTGTTCCAAAACAGCCGCATTATTGCGGAAAAGTCATAACTGTTCACAGGTAATATCCTGATGAAATGAACAGCATCGGAAAGTGAGCGATATTTCATGGCAATGATCACATTACATAATGCCTCCCTCCCGGAGGTTACGATCTTATCGAACACATTTATTGATAATTATATGCCGGAAGCTAATGGAGAGTTTGTAAAAGTATATATCTACCTTTTACGTGCACTTTCCAGTGCTCCGGTTTCTTTCAGTCTGGAGCAGATGGCAGACCGTCTTCTCTGCACCGAGAGAGATATTCTCCGTGCACTGAAATACTGGGCCAAACAGCAGCTTCTTACTCTTGATTTCACAGACAATAATAAGCTTTGCGGAATTTCTCTTCTCACTCCTGTAGCTCCTTCCTGTCCGACGGATGCCGTGCAGGATGAGATTTCCGTTACTTCCGAACAGCCAAAGGATCAGCCTGTTGTCCGTACAGAAGCACTTACTCCGGACCGTGTAAATGAACTGAAACAAAACGAAGATATCATCCAGCTTCTTTATGTAGCCGAACAATATCTTGGCAAAACACTTTCACCTACAGAAATTCAAAAGATGCTTTTCTTCTATGATGGCCTTGGCATGTCTGCTGACCTGATCGAATATCTGATTGAATATTGCGTGGGCCACAATCACAAGAGCATCCGCTACATCGAGAAGGTGGCTCTTGCCTGGGCTGAGGAGGGGATTACCTCTGTGGAAGAAGCCAAGCAGTCCGGCTCCCGATATAATAAAGACTATTTTTCTATTCTCAAGGCTCTCGGAATCACCAACCGCAATCCCGTAGAGACAGAGATCACACTGATGGACACCTGGCTTCGAACCTATGGCTTTTCCATGGAGGTCATCCAGGAAGCCTGCAACCGTACTGTCCTTCAGACAGGTCAGGCCAGCTTCCAGTATACAGACAAGATTCTGGAAGGCTGGAAAAAGAAAGATGTACATACGATCGATGACATCCATACTCTGGATACCGAACACAAGAAACGCCGTCAGGACCGGAAAGCAGCATCCTCCAAACCTGCACAGCCTTCCAATAACCGTTTCAATAACTTCCAGCAGCGAGAATACAACTTCGACGAATATGAGAAGCATCTATTGAACCAGTAAAGTTACCGTGAACGAAGTGAACAGTAACCCAGTAAAGGAGAGTACCGTGGCTTTACAGAATTTTCAGTATGATATTATTATGAGAGAATACAGCCGGCGTCAGTCCCAGGTGCAGCATGATCTGGAAGAACGCCGCAAAGAAGCATTTATCCGTGTTCCACGCCTGCTGGAGATTGATCAGGAGGTTGCAGCCTTGAGTGCCAGAAAAGCCCGTTCTCTTCTGCTGGGCGAATCCGATACTGTAGAAGATCTCAAAAAAGACGTGGCCGCTCTGGCTCAGGAACGCCGTACACTTCTTCGCAGCAACGGATTTTCTGATGATTATCTGGAACCTCATTATTTCTGTCCACTCTGTCAGGATACTGGCTATGTTGACGGACAAAAATGTTCCTGTTTCAAAAAATCCGAGGTCGAATTACTGTACACACAGTCAAATCTTAAAGAGATTCTCAAAAAAGAGAACTTTGAACACTTTTCTTTTGACTGGTATTCTGATACAATGAAGAACGAAGCAACCGGATTAACAGCCCGCGAAACAGCAAAACGGGCTTATAATACTGCTCGGAACTTTGTAGATGATTTTGACAAGCGCGCACAGAACCTGTTTCTGTACGGCAGCACCGGAGTAGGCAAGACCTTTCTCTCTCACTGTATTGCCAGCGAGCTTCTCAAAACCGCACACTGTGTTCTGTATTTTTCTGCATTTGATCTGTTTGACCGTCTGGCTCAGACAGCTTTTTCCAGAAAATCCGAAACAGACCCGGGTGATGATTTTATCCTTGACTGTGATCTTCTGATCATAGATGATCTTGGGACAGAGCTTACCAACAGTTTTGTCTCCTCGCAGTTATTTTTGTGTATTAACGAACGTATTTCCCGTCGTAAATCCACGATCATATCTACGAATCTGAAACTTGAAGATTTTTCAGCCACCTATTCCGAGAGAACTTTTTCCCGGATAGCAAGTAATTACCAGATGCTGAAGCTTATCGGCAAAGACATCCGAATACAGAAAATATTTTTAGGAGGAAAATAAACGATGGCACAGTTAAACAACAAGGAACTGACAACACTTCCTGTAGGAAGGCTGGGGCTTATTCCCCTCGATAGCTGCCGCCCCCTTGGCGAAAAAGTAAATGAATGGCTTGTAAAATGGAGAAAAGAGCGTGAGAATCCTGAATTAGGCACCTGCGCTTTTGAAGGATATCAGCGTGATTCCTATATCATCAATGTCAAAACCCCTCGTTTCGGTTCCGGTGAAGGAAAAGGCGAGATCAGTGAATCTGTACGTGGTGACGATATTTATGTTATGGTTGATGTCTGCAATCACAGTATCAACTACACGATCAGCGGATACACCAACATGATGTCACCTGACGATCATTTTCAGGATCTGAAACGTGCCATCGCTGCAGTCGGCGGCAAAGCCCGCAGAGTCAATGTCATCATGCCATATCTCTATGAGAGCCGCCAGAGCAAACGTATCGGACGTGAATCCCTTGACTGTGCATCCGCACTCCAGGAACTGACAAAAATGGGTGTAGAAAACATCATTACATTCGATGCTCATGATTCACGTGTACAGAACGCAACTCCACTGCATGGTTTCGAAACTATCCAGCCGTCCTATCAGTTCATCAAGGCTCTCCTCAAAAATGTAGAAGGTCTTCATATTGACAATGATCACTTCATGATCATCAGCCCGGACGAAGGAAGCATGCGCAGAGCGATCTACCTTGCAAACGTTCTCGGCGTAGATATGGGTATGTACTACAGACGTCTTGACTACACCAAAGTAGTTAAAGGCCGTCACCCGATCGCAGCCTATGAATTCCTCGGTCCAAAACTTGAAGGCAAGGATGTTATCCTGATCGATGATATGATTTCCTCAGGAAGCAGTATTCTGGAAATTGCATCTCTTCTGAAAAAACGTGGTGCCGGCAAGATCTTTATCTGCACAACTTTCGGACTCTTCACAGAGGGAATGGAAAAATTCGACGCAGCATACGCAAAAGGAACCTTTGATAAACTGCTTACTACAAACCTTGTTTATCAGGATCCGGAACTTCTCGCAAGAGACTACTATATCAGCTGCGACCTGAGTAAATATATTGCTCTGATCATCGATACACTGAATCATGATATGTCTGTCAGCCATCTGCTCAACCCTGCAGACAGAATCAAAAAATGCGTCAATAATTACATGGCTCAGTATGACAAATAAATCCTGTCACTTCTTCACAGCACAATGCAAAACACCCTGCAGAAAAATCTGCAGGGTGTTTTTTATTCTCTTCTCAGTCATAAAGAAATCTCATTGACAGAAAGTCCTGTTTTCTGTAACACATCCAATTCCTGTTTTTTGCTTGTACTTATGATCACCTGACGCCCAGACCCTGTAATCCATAAAACAGCTGTTTCCAGCCTTTTCGGATCAAAGGCGCAGAACATTTCATCAAAGATGACCGGAAGCTTTTCTGCTCCACACAGAAGCTCTCCTGCGGCCAGTCTCATCGCAAGATAAATCTGTTCAACCATGATCAGACGCAGATTTTCAATCGGCAGTACTTCTTTCCCTGTATCAACGCTGATATGAAATTCATCATCAACCATCAGCTCATGACAGGTACCACCGGTAATTCCTCTGAGAGTCTCCGACATCGTCCTCACCAGTCTGTTTCCTGTCTGACGATACATCTGTTCCGACAGTTTATCAATCGTATCCATTGCCAGATTCAGCGCATCGATCTCAACTTCTTCCATCAGAGGCAGATACGCATACTCTTCCATTTCACGAAGTTCTTCTGTCAGATTGGAAAGTTCCATATTTTTTTCACGTAATTCTTCATCCAGACTGCTGCGGCCGCCTTCCAGCTTATTCTGTCTTGTAATCCATCTGGACTTCATTCTTTTACGTTTTTCCAGTTCACGTACCGTACGCATTTCAAAATTCAGTTCTGCAATAAACGCCAAAATACCGGAAATTCCTACCAGTACCGCCAGAATCGTACTTCCTGCCTCCAGCGCCAGAAGCAACGCCCCTGCCAGCGCCAGAAATGCAGTCACACACATTCCCGCGATCTGTGCCTGATTTCTTGTTTCCAGTGCCCCGATTCGTTCGTCAAGAAGATGATATCCGTTACTTTCTTCATTCATGCGAAGAGCATCTTCCTGTTCTCCAAGCTGATTCTTCTGATCCTCAGTATCACGGATCTCTCTGCGTATGCTTTTAATCTGTGCGGAAATTTTTTCTTTTGCCAGCTGGTCTGCCTTTTTGCGGCGTTCCACCTGCACCTGGTAACCTTTTCTTGTCATTTTGATCCTCTGGGAGGTTTTACCCAGATCCACAGAGCAGTCTCCCGTTGTCTGAAAGCCGGTCATCTGCTTCTGCACTTCACGTACGATTTCTGCCCCGGTATTACCTTTCAATGGAGAAATACAGATTGCATTCTCATATACAGCTTCACTGATACCCAGTGCCATTTTTTCCTCACTGATATGGTCCGCATCAAGAAGCTCTCCACTCTCCTCACAGAGAAGTTCACTGTAAGGTTCTTCTCTGTGAAGATCTCGTGTCAGCCGGTAGTTGCGCCCGCCACTCTCAAACCAGAGTACCCCTGCATAAGGAACATCCGTCCTTCCAAACAGCATACTCTCTATAAAAGCCTGGATTTCTCTTCTTGTTCGTTCTTTCTCCGTGTACAGTACATTCATGTCCGGAGAAAAAGCAATCGTCTGCCTGTAAATACTTCCAAAATCTTTAATTTCAATTTGCTTGATCTTCATATTCTCTTCCTGTCACTGGTCAGGACTTTTGTAGTCAAAAGTGCCTGAAGGCCATAGTAGAGTGCTTTTTTCTCCACTACTGTCAGATCTTTCTTTAAAAAAGTTTTGATATAGTCCCCGATCAGGGTCCCCCTGTACTGGCGATACAGGCTTTCCAGCTGATACGCAGGTCTTGATTCATCCATGATCTCCACAATATTTCCCAGCCCGTGAAGACGTTCCGGCAGGAGGACATTATCCGGAGAAAGTTTTCCCTTAATGATCAGACGATATATATTTCTTCCGCCCCGCTTCATAACTTCCTTCCGAAGCATATCTTCCAATGCATACTGTGTGGTATTCTGATCTACCGCAAGGACCAGGTTCTGATAAGAACGAAGTGCAAAGGGGCGTAATTTCAGCTTAACGCTTTCCCCGTCAAATTCCCCTTCTATATATCCATGCTTTCCGACGTCATTTCGATCCTGTGGTTCCAGTGCACCTGCATAGACAATCTTATCGCGACATACTGTATGTGGTTTATGAGAATGCCCAAGCGCTATATAATCAAATCCTGCTGCTGCCAGTCTTGTAAAATCCATCGGACAATATCCGACTTCACCGCCATGTGCGAGCAGCACATGAAAGCCAGGCTTATTTTGAGGTTTCCATTCATCATATAATGGTGTACGGATCTCCGGATGCTCATAACTCAGCCCATATACAAAAATCTGTTTGTCCGCAATCTCCACACAGGACTGCTGTTCCCTGTCAAAAAAGGTTACATTCCGTGACCAGACAAAATTTCTGTAAAACGAATCTTCTTTTATGTAGTCATGATCTCCTGCCATCAGAAAAACTCTGGTATCCGGTATAGACGCAAACAAATCGTCAACTTCTCTCAGTTCCCTGAGAAGAGGCTGACGATGAAAAAGGTCACCGGCTATAAACAACAAATCCACCGGATTCTTGCGGATACCCACAATGACCCGGCGGAATGTTTCCCAGATTTCTTCTTCCCTCTCATGACTCCACGGACAGCCCCGGTCAGGGACTGCCCCCAGATGTACATCTGAAAGATGAATAAATCTAATCATGCAAAAACTACTCCTTATTATAAATCGCAGTTGTTAACTGTTCTTGGGAATGGAATTACGTCACGGATATTGCCCATACCTGTCAGATACATTACGCAGCGTTCAAATCCCAGTCCAAATCCTGAATGACGTGTGGAACCATATTTACGGAGATCCATATAGAACTGATAGTCTTCTGCTTTCAGTCCCAGCTCATCCATACGTGCTTTCAGCTTATCGTAATCATCCTCTCTCTGGCTTCCACCGATGATCTCACCGATTCCAGGTACCAGACAGTCCATGGCAGCAACTGTCTTGCCATCCTCGTTCTGTTTCATGTAGAATGCCTTGATCTCCTTCGGATAATCTGTCACAAATACAGGTTTCTTGAAGATTTCTTCTGTCAGATAACGCTCATGCTCTGTCTGAAGGTCGCATCCCCAGAATACTTTGTAATCGAATTTGTCATTGTTTTTCTCCAGAAGTTCAATTGCTTCTGTATAAGTCACATGACCAAACTCAGAATCCACTACATGGTTCAGGCGATCCAGAAGTCCTTTGTCGATAAAGGAATTGAAGAAGTTCATCTCCTCCGGAGCATTCTCCAGCACATAACGGATCACGTATTTCAGCATGTCCTCTGCAAGATCCATATTGTCATTCAGATCGGCAAATGCACATTCCGGCTCGATCATCCAGAACTCAGCAGCATGACGCGTTGTATTGGAGTTCTCCGCACGGAAAGTCGGTCCGAATGTATAAATATTACGGAATGCCTGTGCATAAGTCTCACCGTTCAGCTGACCACTTACTGTAAGATTAGTCTCTTTGCCGAAGAAATCCTGACTGTAATCTACAGTACCGTCTTCATTCAGCGGAGGATTCTTCATATCCAGTGTAGTAACCTGGAACATCTCTCCCGCACCCTCGCAGTCACTTCCTGTGATCAGCGGTGTGTGTACATATACGAAACCTCTTTCCTGGAAGAATTTGTGGATCGCATATGCACAAAGGGAACGTACACGAAATACCGCCTGGAAAGTGTTTGTTCTCGGTCTCAAATGTGTCATGGTTCTCAGGTATTCCAGAGTATGACGTTTCTTCTGAAGCGGATAATCCGGTGCAGATGCGCCTTCTACCTGTACTTCATCAGCCTGAATTTCAAACGGCTGTTTTGCTTCCGGTGTCGGAACCAGAGTTCCCCTGACGATAATAGCAGCGCCTACATTCAGCTTGCTGATCTCGGCAAAATTCGGCATATTGTCGTGATATACAACCTGCAGTGTCTCAAAAAAAGTACCATCATGAAGTACGATAAAACCAAATGCCTTGGAACCACGTACGCTTCGTACCCATCCTCCTACAGTTACTTCCCTATTCAGGTATTCTTCTCTGTTTTTATAAATTTCTTTTACAGTTGTGAGCTTCATAATCTATACTACCTCTCTGTTTAATCATTTCTCATCCAATGAACTCTAGTATAGACTATTCCGCAGATTCCTGCAAGGAGTAAATACAGAAGAAACATGGTTTTATTGCGTTTAAGCTTCCCATTTAAGGGTTCCGGTCTGTTCATAATCCTTCTGTATATTATAAGAAACAATTCCTTTCTCTGTTACCAGATAAAACATATCTCCGATATACACGCCGCGTACTCTGCAATAATCCTGATAACTCATGGAGCCTGCAAAAAGTTCACTGTCATTGATATTCAGATACATCTGCGGCTCAAATCCATTTTGATCATGATAGGAAAGCAGTGCATAATAATAATTCTCACTGCTGTCATATACATCAGTGTTATCTCCATAGATTCCATAAGCAAACCCGAACAGACTTTTCTTCGGAGCTGCAAGAATCGCATGGTAATTATAAAGCGCGTCACAAAATGAAACATTCTTTAATATAAAACGGTCTGTTTCTCTGACATCTGATGGATCGGAAATATCAAACATAGAACATTTCATCCCCGTCACATTGCCTGTATCCGGATCTGTTTCCCAGCCGATCCCCAGCAATTGATTTTCTCCGTAGAAATGCAGATACTCAGAAAATCCGGTAATATTCAGTTCGCTCATAATCCTGGGGTTCTTCGGATCAGAAAGATCTGCTGCAAAAAGAGGATCCGTATTTCGATATGTGACAAAATATCCTGTATCTCCCATAAACCGTGCAGCCTTTATCTGCTCTCCCTCTGCCAGATCTTCAATCTTTCCAATTGTTTTGAGTTTCTCATTCAGCACATATAATCCATTACTTCTGGAAAAATTACTATAATCTTTATCCCAGCCTTCAACAGTGGTTACAATGCGAAGACAGTCATCTGCCTCGTTCATGGAAAAATTGTTGTGAAGTTCCCCCACTACAGAACCTGCTGCCCCGTCGGTAAATTTCCCGTCTCTGTAGCCGATTCGTACAATTTCCGTACGAGTTTCCCGGTCATTCCAGATTTCTGTTGCTGAATAGATATTATTTTCACTGACATAAAAAATATTTGCGCTGCTGACAACGGCCATAACATCTGTTGCCTGATCCGGATTCTCCTGTGCGACAGCCCCTGCTACCAGATATATCCTGCCATTATAAGAAAAATCTTTTTCCGGTGTTGGAAGGTAAATATGGTCATAGGCAATATACTCTTCTCCGCACCTTGGCACATAGTACTGTAACTGATCTGCGCTGTCTCCGACTTCCGGAGTATATGATGTAAAAAGATACATTCTTCCATCAGTTCTTCGAGAGGAAAGATAACTTCCATCCTGATGATAAACGCCTGTCTTTTTGGGTTTTTCCCTGTCTGAGATATCATAGGTTTCTACTGTCACAGTAGTTACCGGCATACTATAACTGGTTCGGACTCCATCTGTATTCTTTTCTCCACCTGCATTTGCTGACGGAAGATCTATACTGCCTTTATAGGTTATATAATCTTCCTGCTGACAGATCAGCTGCAGGCAATTACCATCCACATACATTTCCTTATAATCGGAGCTGTTCTCTCCATTAATCTCACAGAGTAATTTCATGGACGCTGCATCTGCAATACGCAATGTTCCTTTACTGTCCATGGCATAAATACAGCTGCCATCTGTTTTTACGATATCTGCCTCATCAATCAGTTCTTCCTGTGTGGTGGTCGTAGAATATGATGGATCAAACCCATATTCCTGGTCAATCGGTTCTTCCGGCATAGTTGCCGCCATACTGGAATTTGAAGCAGCCGAGTCTGTCCCTGCCGCATCTGCTGACTCTTCAACAGTCATGATGCGGGGCTGAACATTACTGTATGAAGAATTATTCTGCCATTCTTTTACCTGGGCATAAAGATCTTCATAACTGTCCGTATGAGAAATTCCAGTAACCGGGGCCGTCGTCGGAAGAGGCGTTGGCGTACCGGTTCCTTCTGTTTCTGTATTTACCGGATCCTCAATAATACTCGTTCTGGTCTCCTCCTGTTTCACAGAATTCGTCCCTTCCCACATCGGGACCGTACCCAATGCCACCGCTCCGACAGCCACAACCGCCACTGCTGTAAGTACATATTTTTGCTTCATTCCATGCCTCCTTTGCCGGAATTTCCTTCGCACTGTTTTCACATTCTCCAAACATACCTTATAATGTCATTTTAACACAGTTCTGTTTCCGGACTGTAATATGCTACTGTCCCGTCTGTGCTTTTTATATGCAGACAGGGACTCAAAGCTCTGCGCCTTAAGTCCCTGTCTTTTGTATATTATGTGTTTTTTTATAATGATTCGATGAATCGCATAAATGCTTCTCTGCCTTCCGGTGTGCATTTGTAAACACCAGCATCTTCCAGAACATGTGTAAATACAATACCAACTTCTTTCTGAAGGATTTCATGAACATTCTCTTTGTTGATATCCTTGTATTTCGGAAGAAATTCAGCTGCCCATGCGGCATGTTTCTCAATCTTTTCGTTGGATGCGATATCTTTTCCTTCCAGAATGTATTCTTCCAGAAGTTCCAGTTCTTCTTTCAGTCTTGCCGGAAGAACTGCCAGCCCCATAACTTCGATCAGACCGATATTTTCTTTCTTAATGTGATGATACTCTGCATGCGGATGATATACACCAAGCGGATTTTCCTCTGTTGTGATGTTGTTTCTCAGAGTCAGATCCAGTTCAAACATATCGCCTGCTTTACGTGCGATCGGTGTGATCGTGTTGTGCGGTTCTCCGTCTGTCTCTGCAAAAACAAATGCAGCTTCATCGGTATATCCTCTCCATACTTCCAGTACATGAGTTGCCAGATCGACCAGACGCGCAGAATCTTTGTGGCGGATACGAAGTACGGAAAGCGGCCATTTGACAATGCCGGCTTCCACATCTTCAAATCCCGGAATCGTCACATGCTTCTCAATCGGAGCTTTTGCCATTGCAAATGTATAATGTCCGCCCTGGAAATGATCATGACTTAAGATAGAACCACCAACAATCGGAAGATCTGCATTGGATCCCAGGAAATAATGAGGAAACAGTTTTACGAAATCAAACAGTTTGATAAAGGTGTTTCTCTCAATCTTCATCGGAGTATGCTTGCTGTTGAACACGATGCAATGCTCATTGTAATATACATATGGAGAATACTGGAAGCCCCATGGTGTATCGTTGATCGTGATCGGAATGATTCTGTGATTCTGTCTTGCCGGATGATTGACACGACCTGCATATCCTTCATTCTCCGGACAAAGGAGACATTTTGGATAGCTGCTTGCTTTCGCATTTTTTGCTGCTGCGATCGCTTTTGGATCTTTTTCCGGTTTGGAAAGATTAATGGTAATATCAATTTCGCCATACGGGCTGTCTACTTTCCATTTCTGATCTTTCTTTACACGATAGCGGCGAATATAGTTGCTGTCCTGGCTTAATTTATAGAAGTAATCGGTAGCTTCCTGCGGACTGTTCTGATACTTATCCCAGAATTCTTTCTGAACCTGCGCCGGACGCGGCATCAGACAGTTCATCAGTCTTGTATCAAAAAGATCACGATACACAACACTATCTTCGATCAGACCTCTCTTTACGGCTTCATCCAGAAGTTCATTTAAAGTTTCTTCCAGATCTACATCAGAAAAGCTCTCTTCCGGTTCTACATATTCGTCTTCATGAAATACATCCAGAAGAAGATTGATGGTGTAATTTTTTTCACACTCCGGTACCAGTCCTGTTTCCATTCCATACTGTACAAGTTTCGTGATGCTTTTGCTTAACATAAGCCTGTCCCCCTGTTAAATTTATTTTTGGTTATCAAGATAGGAAATAAAGACATTTCCTGCTGCCTGGAATAACGCTGTACTGTCGTTCATTCCGTAAGGACTTACTTCGCCTGTTGCTGGATCAAGAAGCCAGGTATTGTACTGATCGTATCCAACGATCACTACACTGGAATCTGCACCGGTCTTGGCTATAACCGCACGCTGTGCACTGATTTCATAGAGTACATTTTCCAAACTGCATCCGGTAAGGTCGATCACCGTTCCTGAGTCTCCCAGTCCCTGCTGCAGAACGTCTTTGTCCCAGGAACCACTTCGAATGATCTCCGGAACATCCTCTGTATTCAGCGTCAGCTGTGTTTTCATATTTCCACGTTCCCATACATATTGCTGTGCCCGGTTCAGAACCACACCTGTCAGACTGTCTGCATGGAGAATTGCCTGTGCCGGATCTGTCCATGTACTGTCCAGTCCGCCCTTTGCATATACATAATAAATATTACTGATCTGACTCTTGTCAACATCCAGTTGAACTGTTTTTTCCCCTGTATTTTTCATCTTTGCAGTAAGAATCAACGGTTCGTCTGTTTCCGGTTTGTTGTCAAATGCCAGCTTGACGATCACGCCCTGGCGGGTTGTACTGCTCTGTTCAGCAGAAACAACCTTTGCTGCCGCTGCCTGATTATTCATGATGTTGTCCTTATTTTTCACAGTATAAGAGCTTCCAGTTTTTTCAGAAAGATTAAACTGCATAAGGGTACTTCCGACCGTCACATCTGTAATATAATATCCATCTTGATGATACTCCTTTTTGACAGTTCCGTCAAAACCTTCAATTCTAATTAAAGTAATTCCATCTGTAGTATGTCCGTTTTCATCTGTAAGACTGTCACCGTCCAAAACGATTCCATAGATCACATCTTCATTCATAAATCCCAGCACACGAAGGCTCTGTCCTGCATCCGGTGTATCGTTTCTTGTTTCCAGTGTGTCAAAATCGATGAATTCTACCTGACCAGCCTGATCACCGTCGCTGATCCGCCATGCTGCATGTGCATTGGTAGCCGAAACCGCAAACTGATTTCCATCAATATTATCTGCAAGCACATCATAACTGCTTTCATCAATATTGATCTGATAAAGCCTGCCTGCAAGCAAAAGAAACAGCTGATTATCTTTATTCACATAGCTCAGCGTTCCAAGGTCTGATTTCAGGAATTCAAATGATTCTGACGTTGGAATAAACACACGTTCCTCTACAACATTCTGATCATGGTCATAATGGTAGATTCCAACACCACAATATCCTTCATATGTTCCGCGGTTCATATAACCATAAACCATGAAATCCAGATCCCCACTGTCATTAATGCCCAGCAGCTTGATATCATGTTCCATTCTGGAATCACGAAAATCTCCGTTTGATTTTCTGCGGAAATCAAAGACATCTACAAATTTGCCGGTATCCGGCGCATAAGTCCACAAGGCACCTTCCTGCGTAAAAGCAGTCACACTGCCATCTTCATTGGAAAGCATCGTGACATTTTTGTCCCGGACTCCAAGAAGCAGCCCATCATCTGTAATCACTGCCTGCTGAGGATCAAATACCTGATCTGCGCTTCGCTGAAAATCCAACAGCATAATTCTGGTATCCGTATAGCGAAGCCGGTAAAAATCCGTTACATTGTAATACTCTGCACCACCGTTTTCGTTGGCTGCCTTTATCTCATATTTCAGTGAAATACTCGCCGTCGTCTCATTGATCTCTTTAATGACCGGAATGCCTTTCTTGGATATCTGCGGACTTAAATTTCCCCAGCTGATCGTAGAAAGTGGTGACTGTATCGTCACAGCCGTAAAATTTGTTGAAGAAGATTCTGTAGATTCCAAATAGGCCGCGAGTCCATCTGCAGAGTTTTTATCCATGCACATCTGTGCAAAACTGGAAGCAAACTTCACATAATCCTCCGTATTCGTCGAAGACCTGGAAACTACTCTTGTGTAATAATACGCTTCTCCGTCACTGGTATCCAGCGAGATCTGAAGGGAATACTCCTGATTCATCAAAAGACCGGAACTGATTTCGATCTGTGCGCGCAGATATCCATCAGATCCTGAGCTGTCAAGACTTTTGACCTTACGATTCTCAACGATCTTGGTTCCATCCGAAGTACGCACTTCATAGGACAGACTTTTGATTTTTTCCTCATAAGGATTAACGGCGATCGTAAGTTTCTTTGTTGTATCCAGCGGTGTTACACTGTCGCGGACAAAATCTGCTTCCATCGGCTGGCGATATCCATACATTCTGTTTGCCAGCGTACCGTTAAAATCCACCATTACTTCCGGCAACGTCGGATTATTCATATCGGAACGATCATCCGTCGTCTCATTATTCATGAGAAAAGCAGTTCCCGCTACTCCCATTACAAACACGATCAGAAGTATTAAAAACCTTCTCAAAAATCTTGTTATGGTTCTCATACTCCCTCCTTCGCATCAAATCCATCCGGATAGAGAAGTTTTTCCAGAGTCAGATGGCCATGAATGGCATCCGTCATCTCTTTCAAAGCTTCACCCGAACGGGATCTGCCTGTCTTTACTGCCCGGATCAGGAGATTCTTCGGTGTATGTTCCATATCAATAAATTCCAGAATCTGCGTACTGTATCCCTTCGATTCCAGAAGTTCTGCACGGATTCCGTCTGTAAGAAGTGCAGACATTCTTTCTTTCAGAAGTCCATATTTCAGCACCGGAGAAAGCAGTTTATTCTGAATCTGGTCATTCAGTTCATGCTGACAGCATGGAACAGACAGTATCACCTGCGCATCCCACTCAACCGCTTTAGCAAGTGCATAATCGGTTGCTTTGTCACATGCATGGAGCGTTACCACCATATCTACTTTCTGCACACCTTCATATTCCGCAATATCACCACACAGAAAATGCAGTTTCTCATATCCGTATTTTTCTGCCAGTCCATTGCATTTCCGGATCACATCTTCCTTCAGGTCCAACCCAATGATATGAACGTCATATTTTTTGAGTTCCTTCAGATAATAATACATGGCAAATGTCAGATATGATTTGCTACATCCAAAATCCAGGATCGTGACCTCCCGCTCCCTGGACAATGCCGGAAGAATATCCTCAATAAACTCCAGGAAACGGTTGATCTGTTTGAACTTGTCATAAGCCGGACGATGGATCTTTCCTTCTTTATTCATAACTCCCAGATCCACCAGGAATGGAACCGGAGTTCCTTCCTTCAATATATACTGTTTCACACGATTGTGTGCCAGAATCTGAACAGGCTCTTTCGCCTGATGCTCTTTCACTTTGACAGTTACTTTACCCTTTTTGCTGACAAGAATACTGCCATCTTTGCATCTTCCCTGCACCTGCAGCTGGGAAAATCCACCCTCCTGAAGACTCTGTTCCACATATGCGATCACTTCTTCTCTGCTGTAATTGGAATGAAGGACCTTGGTTCCCACCGTGGAGGATGCCTGATAACAGACGCTGCCTTTCAGTTCTATCTGGCGGATCCGCACCTTGGAAGGAGCCTCTTTTTCCTTGCTCCGCTGACCGCTTAAGACTGCAAGCATCAGGTTTTCATCAAATTGTTTTTCCAAAAATTCCTGTAATGTCATCATATTTAATCTTTCATAATCCCTCTGTAATGCCCCTGTGTACACCATCGGATTCCGGCATTACGAACTGCAGTGTTCTTATTCGCTCAACTGTCAGAATCCACGGTATCTGCGTCGTCTGCACCGGCGCCTGGAAATCTCCTGATACAAAAGCACCTGGATCAGTTCATCCAGAAATTCATCAGGAATCTCCTGCGCTGCCATTTCTCCGTCTACCTGAGAACGTATCTGCCTGTAAAGCCGATGCATCATAAATTTGTCCGGATGCTCATCATAAAGTCTGCTTCCCTCATAATCCATAAGCTGACATTCTTCTTCAACTTTTTCCTGAATTTTGCGGGCAGTTTCCGGATAATAAGATTTCATCAGAGCAAATTCCTGCTCCTGTATTCTCTCTCTGCTGTAAAGAGAAGAATCTGCATACGTCATATAAAATGGAAGAAACTTGTCATAATACATGGACAGGCTCCTGTTTCGTCATCATCTATAACATTCTATGCAGAATCTTTTCAAGTGTGCGCTTCAGCCCTGAATGTCTTTCAGAATGCGGAGTGTCAGCTTGAAACTGTGCTCTGCTGCCTGCGCTTCGAATGTCGGATAATCCATCTCTGCACTTCCATCTGCTTTGTCAGAAATTGCACGGATCACAAGGAAAGGTACATTGTTCAGATATGCTGCCTGTGCGATTGCCGCGCCTTCCATTTCAACAGCGTATGCTCCAAATTCTTTTGTAATAAAATCTTTGACACCCTGGTCTGCCACAAACTGGTCACCGGATGCAATGCGTCCCTCGAATACTTCGATATCAGGATTTGCTTCTTTGCATGCTTTTACTGCAAGTGCGCGAAGTGCATCATCACTGTGGAAAGAAAAAGCTTCCATCTGCGGAATCTGTCCAACCGGATAACCAAATGCAACGGCATTCATATCATGATGGATCAGATCTGTGGAAACAACGATATCTCCAATGTTGATGTCTGCATTCAGACTTCCTGCGATACCGGTGTTGATCACTACTTCTGCTTTGAAATCATCGATCAGAATCTGTGTGCAGACTGCTGCATTGACCTTACCAATTCCAGAACGGACAACAACTACGTTTTTTCCTTCGATAATACCTGAATAAAATTCCATGGAAGCCTTACGTGTCACCTGAATATCTTTCATCTGTTCTTTGAGACTTGCTACTTCAACTTCCATTGCTCCTATAATACCAATACATCTCATAATATTGTAATCTCCTTTATCATCGTGCCCTTTTTCTGAAAAGCCGGGCACTGTAATCTGTTATCATTCATAATTGTGAATAGCATAGTCTATTATAGCAAATGTTGCGTTTATATGGAAACTTTTTTTGCTTCACGGGGAATTCCTCTGGAAAATCTGCAGCAGACTTGTCCGCTTTGTCCTTTTCTGGTATACTTATTGGAAAAATATATTGTTATTATTTACAATAACTGAACTCAGGAGGTTAAGATTATGGTATATAAAACATCTGGTGTCTGTTCAAGCGCCATTTCATTTGAGATCGACGATGCAGGAAAAGTTCATGATGTAAAATTCCAGGGCGGCTGCTCCGGTAATACACAGGGCGTTGCCAGACTGGTAGAAGGCATGGATGCCAAAGAAGCTATCAGCAGAATGGAAGGGATTCGTTGTGGCTTCAAACCAACATCCTGCCCGGATCAGCTTGCAAAAGCTCTGAAAGAAGCTCTGAACTAAAAAAAATCTGGGGAAAAACCCCAGATTTTTTAATTGAGATCATCTCTGTCCCACTTGTCACACAGCGACTGTATATCTCTGCTGAAACGCTCCAGGTCTTTGTTCGGCATGCCTTCGTTCTTTCGGATAACAGACATAAGGCGCTGTCCCATGGCAACCAGCTTCTGGAATGCACGTGCGGCTCTGCTTGCTTTCGGAGAAACAGAAGCTTTCGTGATTTTGATTCCCTGTGCCTCATAGATACAGGTATTGTTCGCCAGATCATAGACGGTTCCGCTGAACGGTGCCATAGAATCCAGTCCCAGTTCCTCCTGCAGTCTTCTTGCAAAGATCTCGGTCACTTCATCATCGCCGTGGGTGACAAATACTTTTTCCGGTTTTTCTTTGAATGCCTTGATCCAGGTCATCAGGCCATTCACATCCGCATGACCGCTGATACCCGGCATCTGACGGATCTCTGCGCCTACAGCAACCGTCTCACCAAACAGTTTAACTTCGGTCGCACCTTCGATCAGGGCACGGCCAAGCGTTCCGATTGCCTGATACCCAACAAACAGAATCGTATTGTTCGGATTCCACAGATTATGTTTCAGATGATGTTTAATTCGGCCGGCATCGCACATACCGCTCGCGGAAATGATAACCTTGCAGTCTTCGTCAAAGTTGATTGCTTTTGAATCGTCACTGGTAATCGAGGTCTTTAATCCCGGGAACATCAACGGGTTGATTCCCTTTTTAACCAGTGCCATAGCTTCTTCATCAAAGCAGTCATAAATATGTTCATTAAAGATCGTTGTCGCTTCATTTGCCAGCGGGCTGTCGACATAGACCTTAAAGTTATCGTGTCCATGCACGCGTCCTTCTTCCTTGATCTGACGGATAAAATACAGCATTTCCTGTGTACGGCCAACTGCAAAAGAAGGAATGACAACGCTTCCACCACGGTCAAAAGTATGCTGGATCACTTCGGTAAGCATTGCTATATAATCCGGGCGTTCACCGTGGCTTCTGTCACCGTAAGTAGATTCCATGATTACATAATCTGCATCATGGAGATAAACCGGATCCTTGATCAGTGGCTGATTCAGGTTACCGATATCGCCGGAGAAGACGATTTTTTTCTCTTTGCCATCTTCCTGAATCGTGATCTCAATACTTGCAGAACCAAGAAGGTGGCCGGCATCTACAAAGCGAACGCTGATTCCTTCTGCCGGTTTGATGGTTTTTTCATACGGGCACGGAACAAAATTCTGGATAACGCCCATCGCATCTTCCATGGTGTAAGCAGGAACAAATTCCGGCTTGCCCTGGCGGCGTCCTTTACGGTTACGCCACTCTGCCTCGAACATCTGAATGTGGGCACTGTCTCGAAGCATAATGTCACAAAGGTGGCAGGTAGCCTGTGTTGCATAAATCGGGCCCTGAAAACCTTTTGCATAAATAGCGGGAAGATTTCCGGAGTGATCCATATGTGCATGGGTCAGAAGAACAAAATCCAGGTCACTTCCCTTTACAGGAATATCCTGATTCTCGTAGTAATCCGGCCCCTGTTCCATACCGCAATCTACCAGGAATTTCTTTCCTGCTGCTTCCAGATAATAACAGCTTCCGGTTACTTCATGTGTCGCCCCAATAAAGGTAATCTTCATGTGCGAACCCCCTTTGTCTGAAAAATCATCCAAATGTATGTTGTTGTAATCATTATACACGATTTGATTGATTTTTAACAGTCTTTTTGTGCAAAAAGACAATAAATCTTAACAAAAATTGCGTTTTTTCGACCAGGGCTTCATGTTATAATGCTTTTGCTACTGCCCCTAGACAGGTACAGAAAGGGGGTATGCTATTGTGAATTCAATTTTATCGTTTATGCTTTCCATTCTGGCAAGTGTAATCGCCTACTACATTTGCAAATGGCTGGATGGAAAATAGCAGCTAGTAGCCAGCCTGAGGTCTAAGCCGCCTCGCCAAAATGGAATAAAAACTCCCCAGAGGTGCGAACTCTGGGGAGTTTTTGCTGTGCTACTGTGAACACATCTTATCGTTTTGCCTACTGGCATTATAGCATATGTTCTTTTAATTTGCAATATACCTTATTTCAGAAAGATTCCAATTCTCATACCTTTATTTATGTAAAATAAGGTTACTGTTCACTCCGTTCACAGTAACCAAATAAGGCGGGGTGTATGAAGTCCCGCCTTGTTTTGTATGGTTCATATGATTTTGTAGATATGGTTAAATGATCCTCTTTCGCGTATGATTATGTTATTCCTTTGCGCATAAGATCATGAATAATGTGAACTCTGACGAGTCCGACATGATTTGTGAGTACGTTGATGTCTCCGGACGGTAACGGTGTTTACATAAATTTATTTTGCATCCTGCGACCTTCTTCGCACTTCACGGATTACTGATTAATATTTTTCTTCTTTTCTTCCTTTTTCCTTTTCCAATGGTCATTATTTGACCATGATACCCTGTGTCAGCGTAGAGGTAGATTCTTTTGTACCCGACTGGCTGGCTGCATGGTATCCACGCACACGGTAATATGTACCTGATGGAACTGCTACGTCGATTGTTTTACTCAAACTTGATGCATTGTTCGCTGTAAATTCCCATATTTTATAAGTTCCGTAGCTTCCATTGACCTTCCTCTCCAAAAACAAAGACAGATATACTTTACTACACTTTTTATGACAATCCGTCAATCCGAAAATTGCAATTTCATTGCTGGAAATTTTTTGAATTTTTACATTTCCAAGATTCAGATAACTGCTTCTTGCCAGAATCGTTGAAGTATCTTCTGCAAAATCTTCTGTGGTCTCTTCATCTGTGATCTCATCGAGAATGCTGATAGTATCTGCATATACCGGTGCAATACTCATTCCAACAGATAAACTAACTGCCAGACTGATTCCCAGAATCTTCTTCCAGATATTCATTTCTCACTTCCTTTCGCCATGTAAACAACCTTTACATAACTATATACGTAAGAAATTCAAAAAAATCACTCTAAAATTTCATATATTCAACTAATTTTTTTATTTCATTAAATTTTATTTTTCCAGCTATAGTATATGAATTTTCTTCATAAATCCAATTTGCCGTATATGTTGATTGCTTATCCGACTTGTCTTCTATTTCTTTTACTACTATGCTTCCCCAATCTTTTGATATTGTGTCTACTATTTTTTCTTTTCCACTTATACTACTAATATCACTTGCTTTATTTTTTTGTTGTTTATCTACATAAAATAATACATTTGTATCATTCAATTTATATTTAATATACGCAAAAGAAGTGGGTTCACTTATTTCATACATAGAAAACTCCATCCCATACGGCCGATAATAAAACTCTGGCATCTTTACATCCAGTTTTTCTTCTATATCCGCAATCGCATCACTTTCTTTTGTGCTTGCATTCTCATTGGAGTCATCATTATATGAAATAAACTGGCTGTCATTTCCGCTCAATATCCGCACACTGTTCACCAGATACTTCCGGTTCGCCTCGCTGCTCATACTTGCAGCGAACACGCAGATCAGACACAGGCCCGCGATTCCGGCGATTCTGCCAAAGCGCACATAACTGTGTTTCCTTTTGCCGGAGTTTCTGTTTGCATCACGTGCAGTATCCTTTGATACGTCTGCATTCTTTCTGAATTCCAGAATTTTCTTTTCCGTAGATTCAGGCACTGCTTCTTCTGTATTCTTCTCATCTTCTGCCTTCTCATCTGCCGTATCCTCCAGCAGACCTTCTTCTCTGGCACGCTGATAGAAGCTTTCTCTGGAAACGCTCAGTTTCTCTACGATATCCTGATTGTCCTCAAATTTTCTGCCATCAAAAAGAGCTTCCTCGATGGCATCTGCTTCCTTCAGATATTCCTCTTCCAGCCACTGACGGAATTTCTCGTCATCCTCCATATCCGGCATATCCAGGAATGCATCATCTATCTGGTTGTCTTTCTGTTCTTTCTCAAACTCTTTTTTCATGATATTATCTCTTTCTTGACAATTCTTCCCCGGTGGTTCATAGTTATTGGTAATAAAATGATTTTCAGGAGGTTTTCCCTATGAAACATATTGTACTTACCGGCGGCGGTACTGCCGGACATGTTACACCAAATATTGCTCTGATCCCGACACTCAAAGCTGCCGGATATCAGATTTCCTATATCGGATCTTACGAAGGTATCGAACGTAAACTCATTGAAGAAATGGGTATTCCATATTATGGGATCTCATCTGGAAAGCTGAGACGTTATTTCGATCCCAAGAACTTCTCCGATCCTTTCCGGGTATTAAAAGGGTTCCATGAAGCAAAAAAGCTTCTCAAAAAACTGAAACCCGATGTAGTCTTTTCCAAGGGTGGTTTCGTTACCGTCCCTGTTGTAATTGCAGCCAAACGCTGCAAGATTCCAGCAATCATCCACGAATCAGATATGACTCCGGGACTTGCCAACAAACTGTGTATTCCATCAGCCGTTAAAGTATGCTGTAACTTTCCTGAGACTGTCAGCAGTCTTCCGGCAGATAAAGCCGTACTGACCGGCACGCCGATCCGTCAGGAGCTGATGAAAGGTGATAAGGAAGCCGGCCGTCAGTTCTGTGGATTTACTTCTGACAAACCGGTACTGATGGTGATCGGTGGAAGCCTTGGCGCAGCCTCTGTAAATGACCATATCCGCAAGATTCTCCCGGAACTTCTGAAAGCTTTCCAGGTGATCCATCTCTGCGGCAAGGGCAAAATGGATGAGACCCTCAAGGGTACCGAAGGCTACGTTCAGTATGAATATATCAAAGAAGAACTTCCGGATCTTTTTGCCCTGTCTGACGTGGTAATCTCCCGCGCAGGTGCAAACGCCATCTGTGAGATCAGTGCTCTTCACAAACCAAATCTTCTAATTCCGCTGTCTGCTAATGCCAGCCGTGGTGACCAGATCCTGAATGCCCGTTCTTTCGAAAAACAGGGATTCAGCATGGTACTTGAGGAAGAAGAAATCACTGATGAGAAACTTCTGGATACGATCCATCAGCTGTATGACAACCGTCATTCTTTCGAAGAAGCAATGTCTGCAGGTAAACAGATGGATTCCATCCATCATATCGTTTCTCTGATCGAAGAATGTGTTTTATCAAAAAAATAAACAAATAGCAGGATGCAGGCAGTTATCAATGTGACTGCCTGCATATCTTTTCCATTTCTTCAATTATCCAGGCTTTCGACCGCAGATTCCTGTTGTTTACATTATTCGGTGTAATTCCATACTCACTTGCCACTTCTGCTGCTGAGAGTTCCTGGAATTTTGTTTTGACCAGAATATCGTAATTCATCGGATTCCTCTTCCGAAGTCTGTTCAGTACAAGTTTCTGATATTTCTCTTCTTACATACGAAGTATTCTTGCCTCTGGATTACTCTTTTCATCCACCGGCTCATACGCATTTTCCTCATCATCAATCGTATAACTTTCCTGTCTGGATGAGGCTTTTCTATAATAATCCATACATTTGTTGGATGTCGCTTTCATCACCAGTGCTTTCAATCTGCCAGGTCTGGAATAATCCAGTTTTTCTTTCACTTTGAATAATGCCAGAAAAACTTCCTGACTGATATCTTTTGAAAGTTCGTAATCTTCTGTGATGCAAAAAGCAACATATGCTGAGAATCCTTGGTAGTGATCGTAAAAATCATCAAAATTCTCAATTATCATCTGTATCTGTGCTCTTTTCTTTATGCTTTGACTTTTGCCAGGATCTCTTCCTTCATCTCGTCTGTCAGTTCTCCCGGTTTCCATGTAAGTCCAACCTGATCACCTTCATAACGTGGAATCAGATGCATATGGAAATGAAATACGGTCTGACCTGCAATTTCTCCATTGTTCTGCACAATGTTAAACCCGTCACAGTGCAGTCCGTCTCTGAGCCTGGTTGCCATATGTTTGGCAAGGATCATTGCTTTTCCGGCAGTCTCATCCGGAAGTTCATAAATATTGGCTGCATGAGCTTTTGGCAGGATCAGTGCATGTCCCTTTGACGCCGGACCGAGATCCAGAATTACGCGAAAATCTTCGTCTTCATATAAAGTAGCGGATGGAATTTCTCCGTTTGCAATTTTACAAAAAATACAGTTTTCCATGATGTAGTCCTCCTTACAAATAAACTGTTTTCTTTTTCTATTGTCTCGTATTTTCGCGATTTTTTCAATACGAAATTTGTTGATTCCGATATTTTTGCATAATATACTCAGATTGAGGTGACAGATTATGCAGGAAAAAAACATTATCACACAAACAAAAAAAGAGTTTCAGTCGATGTTGTCCACATTTTCGCATGAAATAAGAAATCCGCTGGCATTGATCACCAGCGAAATGCAGATGTTGTCAGATTCACAGCCACAGCTCTGTTTCAACGAACACTGGGATAACATTATGGAAAATCTGAACTATATCCGTGAGCTGCTGGATGAACTTTCCAGATATCAAAATGCCGGTCACATTTCCCTTGTACAGACAAATTTAAGTATCTGCCTGGATCGAATTACCAGTTCCTTTCGACCGGCACTGGACTACCTTGGAATCTCCTTTGAGACTGACATCCCCCGTGATCTTCCCCAGATCAGTCTGGATCAGACAAAAATCCGTCAGGCTCTTTTTAACCTTCTCCGTAATGCGCAGGAATCTATCCAGCATACTCACGGCAAAATCCTTTTTTCCGCTTCTGCCGTTCCGGACGGTGTCCAGATCACCATCTCGGATAACGGATGTGGCATGACAGAAGACCAGATTGAAAACGCCTTTCGTCCCTTCGTAACATACAAGCCCGGGGGCACTGGCCTCGGGCTTGCTGTCACCCGGCAGATCATTGAAGCCCACCAGGGTACACTATGTGTAGAAAGCACTCCGAAAGAAGGTACTTCCTTTTATATTTTTCTTCCAGGATGATAAAAAATCACTGCAAGAAAGAACCCGGACACCATCCCGCCTACATGGGCTGTGTTATCCACTCCCGTACTTGCGAAACCAAAATACAGAGAAAAAGCTGCCATGACCAGAATCTGTCTCATAGACAGATCACCCAGCCATCCTTTATTGCGAATGACAATATAGATCATGGCTCCCATAACTGCAAACACCGCTCCGGATGCTCCTGCTGATACAGCAAAATCCTGCGTACGTAATTCGATAAGTAAAGAAATCACATTTCCAAATACTCCACCGATCAGATAGATCAACAGAAATTTTATTTTTCCAATTACCTGTTCCAGTCTGCTCCCAAGTACAAATAAAACCAGCATGTTATTCAGAAGATGTTCAATTCCAAAATGCAGAAACATACAGGTGAACAGTCTGTAATATTCTCCACCCTGAATGATCATTGGTGTAAAGGCAGCTCCACAATCCAGCATATGCATGGTATTCTGGGAGCTTCCTGTAAATTCCACGATCAAAAATACCAGAATATTCAACAGGATCAGTCCGGCAGTCACCGGCTCTTTGCGTAATTCTTCCACAGGTTACTCTCCTCTGTTTTTGTATTCAGAGAATACATATGTATTCTGCTGTTGTTCGTCTATTTTAGCAGATGCCGTTCCCTGTGGCAAGGCAACACTTCACCTGTGCTGTCCGAAATACTGCCTTCGAACCCTCATGTCCGGTGATTTTCTTTTCAGAAGTTATCTATCCCTTCAGAAATACATATCTTGCCTGAGCAAAATCCACCTGATCCTCATCCTGCAGAAAATATTCTTCCTCTGCCCCAAGCAGTCTGCCATTAACAGAAGTTCCATTCCTGGAATTCAGATCTGCCAGATAATAGTTCTCACCTGTTTTGCGTATTCTTGCATGCACCCGGCTGACTGTCGGAAGCGAGATCACTACATCCGAAGCCTGTTCCAGCTTTCCGATCACGGTCAGTTCCCGTTCCAGATAAACCGTCGGAAGTTCTCCGGGTTCCCGACTTACCAGGCTGGCTGTACCTGACAGCTGTCCTGCCGAAAGAACTACCGTTTCACCATATGTTTCCTGTTCTGCTGTATCCTCACCAATTTTCTCACATTCCCATGAATTTTGTTCTGTACGGTTTTGTTTTTCACTCTTTTGCTCTATATCTTTTATTTCTTTTCTCCCTGTATTGTTTCTTTCTGTTTCATGTTTTTCTATATTCATTCCGGCGAGTTCCCGCTGTACTTTATTTCTCCATTCTGCAGACTGTTCCTGTTTTTTCTTCTTTTTTTCTTCCATCCAGGTCCATCCTGCCCCAACTCCCATCAGGAGTATTGCCGCTCCCAATACAACTTCTATTGGAATTTCCGGAAAATATCCCAGATAGCGGAAAATGAGAATTCCCAGCAGGAACAGAACCCCCACTGCACACCCGGCTGCAGGCTGCCACTTCCTGTCCTTTTTCTCCTTTTTTTCCTCCTGAAAAAATTGCAGTGGCACCTCCATTTCTCCCACGTACTCTTCCTTATCTCTGATTTTTGTATCGCTCTCTGCAATTTTCTCTTTACTGTTCTCAGATCGATAAAGCAATTCCTTAATATTTTCCAGCTGCATCCCTGGCTCCATGGCTTTTCGGTAAATTCCATATCCAAGATTTACAGCTGTCGGATCCTCATGGTCAAGTTTGGGCAACAAATATTCGGTCAGTTCCCGAAATTGTTCCTGCACCGGATGGTGATAATCCGGCAGGCAGCAGAACGAAACCTCTTTTTTCTCCACATCCAGAAAAATATATTCCGGGCAAAGCACCAGTTGTTCCGTATTCAGAAGAAACTCTGCCATTTCTTCTATTACATGGAGAAATCCTTTCAAAATCATTTCCAGATCTTCTCCCTGCAGTTTACGCTGTTCGTAAAAAGATGCCAGCGACTGCTTTGAAGTGATATCATAATAAAAGAGCCATGTTCCATCCAGTCCCTGCATGCGGCATTTTAATATAGAAGACATTGTATTTCCTGTCAGGATCCGTACCTGATAAGAAGTGGTATTGATTGTTTCATCCCCATGGAGGATCAGATAATTATGACTTACATCTCTTTTATATTCTGCAAACATATTTTACACTCTCCTATATGATCCTGTACTCTTATTATTCTGTATCCTTCACGATTTCAGATGCTGCTTTTACTTTGCGGATCCACTGCGCCGGACGAATGATCTTTGAACTGCCCTCCGTCCGCAGTACCCAGCGAAAACCTCCAAATCCGGCGATTGTATCTGCCTGATAGGAGACTTTTACTGTTTTTCCATCGCTGACCTGGTAAGACAGATTCTCTGCGCCAAAGAATCCCACATTTCCAAGTTCCTGTGCTTTTGCAGAAGCGGCTTCATATATCTGTCCGTTTTTTTGTACACCTTCTATACTTCCCGCCAGTGCCGCCTCGTACGCTGCAGCCGTCAGCCAGGAACGATTATGTACAAAGAAGGAAAGATATAAAACTCCCATTACCGTTATCAGCACAAGCGACATCACGCAGGCTGCCTCTATTGTAAAACTTCCTTTTCTGACTTTCATAGCAATAATCCTCCCAGATATCCAAACAGTAAGAAAGGCACCAGTGGAATTTCTGTCTTGCGTCCTTTTTTGCATATAACCAGAAGGACTCCCGCATACACCGCTGCGATCAACATTCCGATACATACCATTCTTACATACATTTCTGTATGCAGCATTGTTCCTAGTGCCAGAAAAATCCAGCCATCGCCCATTCCAATCTCTCCACCGGTCAGAACACTTACCGCCAGTATCATCAGGCTCACACCAAATGGCAGCAGCCAGTCTTCCAGTGGTCTTTCTGCATAAATGCTAAAGGCAAGACCGATGATTCCATAAGTACCTGTCAGCAACAGTGAAATTTCTTTTTTCTTCCAGTCTTTCCAGCCCATAACTGCCAGGAACAACACGGTCATTACTTCTCTGATCTGCATAATCCTCTGCCTCTTATCCACAGCTGCTGCAGGCATGCATTCCTCCAAGCTGTGATTCTTTTACCAGTTTTACAGTTCTTTTCAAGCCACTGCATGTAGCAAGATTGTGATATCGATTTCCCGAAGATGTAACATACACCACCCCGGATGGTTTCTGATTTCGACTGCAGCTTTCACAGGGACTGTACTTCTGTCCGCTGTCATTACGGGCATGCGTCAGAGATGAACCCGAAATCTGATTAATGGATACCTTCAGATAACGACATCCTGCCTTCTTATGGTATACCGTTCCCGTTTCTGTCACATACACCATTTCTTCCGGTTCTCTGGTCTCTCCGGAAAACGCTGTCTCATCAGCTCCTGTCCATGCATGGACTTTTACTGTGTTATGCATCCATACCTTCGGCAAAGGAACAAGTGCTCCGATCGGAGTATATGCATAGACATCCGGCAATGTAATTTCTTCAGGCCCCTTTCCATCCAGCACATATGCATACATTCCGGCTTCTTTTGTCTTTTCACATAATACCTGCAGATGTTCTGTCTGAATCCGGTAAATATCCATAAAAGAGATCACCGTCACCATTCCCAGCAAAAACATAGGAAGCACAAGTGCTGTTTCCAGCGCCAGACTCGCCTTTTTGTTCAAGGCACAGAAAGATACTTTTTCAGAAGATGTGTTTAAAAATAAATTTGAGATTCTTCTGACCATCGAGGAAGCCAGGATTCTGTTTTTAAGAGAGCATTTCCTTTCTTTTTTTATTTTTCTTTTCTTTTTTGCAGTCTCGTTTTTTTTGTTTTTCTTTCTACCTATCTTTGTGATAGTATTCCCATAATCTTTTTCCTTCTGAAAAAGCATCTTTCTGCACCTCTTTTCCGTGGGGCGGCTCGTCGCCGCCCGTATTTCCTTAAATCCATTTAAATCCAGTTTTTAAATATAACTGTACTGCCTTGTCACCGAAAAAGTCTGCTTTCGATTTGCCTCTACATCCACAGATATTTCAGCCGCTTCTATGCAGCAGTCCAGCCGGAAACCTTCCTTTCCTTTTGTACTGCGGATTTCCACTTCGATCATGTCCATACCTCTTGTCAGCTTGACTGCTTTTGATTTTGACAAAAGCAGCACCTGCAGATAATCTTCATAGGACATTCCACCTTTCGCATCCCTTCTCTGGCTGTCCAGTCCCTCAAGGAGATTCGGCAGGTTTTCCAGAGAAAGCTGCCAGGTTGCTGTCGTCTTAGTCAATGGTACTCTGCCTCCATGAAACAGCTCCCGAAGATCCAGAATACTTTCTGCAAAGGACCAGCACAAAATCAGTGCCGCCTCAATCGCCACTGCTGCAGGCGGTATCAGAAATCCCGATGCAATTGCTAGGGCAAGTGCCTGAATCTGGGCCCTTTTTCCGGCATCCGCCATAAGACAGGATGCATTAATTCCCTCTCTGATCAGCAGAAGACGCTTTGCCACGGCTTTTAGATTTTCCTGATCACTTTTCTTTCCCGCCAGAAGATATTCCAGCTGATAATGCAGCCCTGCTTCAGAAGGAGAAATATAGTTTCCTAGATGCTCCATCAGATACTGCTGAAACAGTACTTTTGCTGATCCGGAATTATCTTTTCCCGTTTTCTGCGGCATCGCCATTCCCTGTTGAAGTGTTCTCCCTGATAACAGATCTCCATGTGAGATTTTCTGATCAGAAATTCCTTTTGATGCCGGAACGACCAGATCCAGAAGTCCCATACGCCGAATCCTCTGAATCACCGGAACTGGATTTACCACCTGCGGTTTTACCTCTCCATCTGAAAAACTCTCTCCCGAAGTGCCATCACCAAAATCTCCGGATTCTTCCTTCTTTGAAGCCTCTTTGGCTTCCTGGCTCTTCTGTGCCGCAGAATTCATTTCGGAATCATAATTTTCCAGTGTATTCCCTGCTTCCGCCTGTTTTCCATCTTTCTCTGCCTGCTTCACTTTCTGCTCTTTTTTCTTATATCGCTTCACAAGTGTCTGTACTCCCTGACTTCCAAGCGTATCTTTCATATAAGTGACTGCCTGTTGGTAAAAGACTTCGCCATCTTCATCTGTTGCCAGACGATATCCACTGAAACCACCCTGCCTGAGTTTCAGCTTCTGACTGTTCTGTTTCAGTATCGGTTTCATATAAGACTCAAAGTTATCATAAACTGCTGCCAGATTCAGATCTGTTCCTCCCTGTGTTCCATCCAGAAAAAACAGATCATAATTTTTCAGAAGAAAACGATCATACTGTCCAAACAGAGAATAAAGTCCAATATCCATACTGTTCAGAATCTGTGTTCTCGCTGCCGCTGCCTGCACAGATTGAATGCTCGTTGCAACCAGTGACAGCAGGAGACTTAAGATCAGCGCCAGAAAAACAGTAATACTGCCCTTTTTCTCCATCGGCTCTCTCCTTTCTTCATCAAATTGAATTACTCTGTTTTGTGATTTTACTTAAGATTGCCTGTACCAGATTTGTCAGCTGCTCTTTAAAAATAATGACAAGGCTGATCAACACAACGATAAATTTAGCCCCTGTCTTTTTCATGCCTCAAAAGCCTTATAAACACTGGATTTAACCATATAGACCAAAACGTATCATTCGTCTATTTTCTTTGTTTTTTGCACTTTTTGTATGTTGTGTGCATTTTGTAGCCAGTATTTTTATTTATTCATATCTATACAAAACAAGACAGAATGTACTTGCTTTTTTACTGTACATTCTGCCTTGAATCATTCAAATTCAAATATTTAATTTTTCCTTTTATACTTTAGATATTTTTCTTACCCTTGCCAATTCTTCTCGCAACTCTGCATTTTCTTTTTCCAATTTTTTTATTTTTAGTTTCAATTCCTGTATAGTCGTTTTTGCATTAACTAAAGTTCTTTCCATAGCCATATCAATAATAATCTGTTTCGGATTATACGTTACGCTCTGTTGATGCATAGCTTCATTTACCACCCTGCGCATTTCTTCATTTCGATAAAAAAATCCTTTAGAAAAGCCTGTTTTTTGAATCAATGCAGCAACTGTTATTTTTTCTTTTGATTCCAACATTTCTTGAATTTCCCGTTTTGCGGTTTCTACCTTCTGTTTGCTACGTTCCAAACTACATTCGACCATTTTATCGTATTTCATAGATTATCGTCCTCTCAAAAAACTTGTACCACACCATTCTCACAATTTTTTTAGAACAGAAATTTCTTTCCTACTGACCCGTTTATTCAATTTCTCTAGTTCTTGCTGCAACAGTTCATTTTTTCTTTTCAATTCCTGATTTTGTTCTGCTAATTTCTCGTTCTCTGCTTTGGCTTTTAACAATTCAATTTTCAACTCAATTACTGAATTTTCAAGTTTTCTGTCCATTGCAACCGGATGTCTATTCTTAAAAATTGCTTCCTGTCTATGTATTGCGTCATCCATTTCTCTTCTGATAAGCTCATTTTTATAAAAAAATCCTCTAGAAAGCCCAGTTCTTTTTACCAGCTCTGCTACGGTAATTCTTTCCATATTTTTAAGCATATCAGATATTGTATTTTTTGCAATATTCATCTTCCTCTGACTCTCAGCCTGCGTAATCGCTACCATCTTATCATATTTCATAATCATCCCATCCTTCTATGATATCTAATAGGATCATGTCCATTTTTTCTCTTGCAGCTCTCGTTTCATCTGCCATCAGTTTATTGCCAATTTTTCGATAATGATGTACCGAATATATGGAGGTATGCCCCAGTAGCTTAGCTATCATCCAGTCATCCACATGCATTTCTGTCAATTTCTTTCCATAACAATGTCGAAAAATATGGGTTCCAAACTTCAGAAACTCTCCATTATCATCCCGGATATCTTCCTGGCGGATCATTGTCATAATCTGATTTTGAATCATGCTATATTGATAAGGCCTAGTTGGATCATCTTTTTTTGCAAAAATGTAAGTTGTTTCTCCATACCGTTCCTTTGTATAATCAATTGCTTTCATAATCAGTTGTGCCACTTCTTCACTGATGGCTTTTTCATAGGTGACTGACTTCACCTGATCAATCCTTATAAAATATCGATTATTCCGCATGCTTAGGCAGTCTGTCTTTAAGGTCAGCGTATCTGAAATCCTCGTTCCCAGTAATTGATGGATAATCAGTGCCCTACATATCTGCTCATCCATTTTGAAAATGTGTTCGTTTAATCTTTTGATTTCCGCATCTGAGTAAAATTTGAATACATGCCTTGGTGTACTTGGGAAATCATTACTCAGAAATAATTCGCTCATGTACTGTCGTTCATATAAATTCCCAACATCTTCTATTACCCTTCGTAGTGCATATAGGTCAGATCTATAATTTTTCCGGTCATGTGCTTCCGTCTGAAGATATATCAGATACTCTTCTATATGCATCCGTTCCAGATCCTGCAGCGATTGAATGTCCAAATATTTTCTTTTAAGAAATTTTGAGAACCGCTTTACTGCAGCTATTTCACTATGAATCGTTCCTAAAGGGGAATATTTTAAATGCATAAAAATTACTTTTTTTACTTCTTCCCGAATATCTGGCTGTACAATTTTAGTAAAGTTAATCGTTTCCGTATTCTTGATTGGATTTCTATAAATAGGAAAATCGAAGTTTTTAAGAGTCCAGATATCTTTTTCCTGCTCATCCCTGCCATCCTCTTCTTCCAGAAACTTCAAGATTTTTTTCATATGCCTTACAATGCTAGGACTTTCAATTCCTATTTTGTCATATGCAGGCCGATATTTTTTGCTTGATAAAGCATATCCTCGTTCCAGCATCCATCCTTTTAACATACGGATGATTTTTTCTTCTTCTCTGGCATCAAGGCTTTGTATTTTCCGATCAATCAGAAATTCCCGAATATTATTATAATAGGTCACTTCACTTGCCATGCTGGACGGTGCGAGCATTTTTCCTCTTTCCCATATAAATTCTTCCAACTTTTCGGCAAGTTCTTCTGATGGCAATCCTTCCAGATTAAAATACCGTTCCGGGCTGATACGCATTCTCTGAATCTGCTCTTCGGATGCTACCTTGTAGCAGTCCAGCTCATATATGTAAATTCTTTTTTTCATTTTCTTTCACCACGCTTCTTAGCTTTAATGGTAGAAGCCAAGTCATTTTCCGGTTTCTTAAAGTAAGTATCACTTGCTTTTTCAATTCTCTTTGGCATGAAGTCTACATACTGTTTTGTCATCTCTTCGGAAAAATGTCCTAAATAATCTCGGATTGTCTGTATAGAAACATTCTCATCATAAAATTGGGTGGCCAGCGTATGCCTATAGTCATGGGTTTTGAAGATATAACTGCCATCTGCAATTCCATTCTTATCACAGTATTGCTGAAACTCTTGTCGGAATGTTGTTCCCCGGTACGCTCCACCATCCTTCCCTTTAAAGATATAATCTTTCGGACGAATGTGTTCACGCTCAATATACTTACGCATGATTCTATACATCACAAGCGGTATTGGTATCATTTTATCTGCCTTCATCTTGATCTGATAGACTTTCAACCATGCATCTTCTCCATCCCAGTAATATGCATCCCCTTTTAACGTACACACTTCGCTGATTCTCAATCCAGTACACCACAAGTGTAAAAATATCAATCTTGGAACTAGCGGAAATGCATACAGCTTATGCAGGATTTCCATATAAACTTTTTCTTCCACCGTTCTGTCATGATGCTCTGGATATGTCTTTTTCAGGTAATACTCCGGTTTAAAGGGTATCTCCTTCATATATCCTCGGACATTTAAAAACTGATAAAATTTTATATAATGCACAATTCTTTTATTGAATGTATCATCTTTGGTATCCTTTTCTTCCAGTTTCCTAAAATAGTCATCCAATTGATTTTCATCTACCTGACAAATGGATTCTTCTTCCTTAAAATATTCCAGAAGTCTTTTTACCTCATATAGTTGTCCTCGGATATTTGCTATCGTCAGTCCACCAATTCCAACATGATATTTGGCATATTCCTGTAACAATTCTCGATTCTTTTTGTTAGTCACTTCTATAAAACTCAATCGCTGTACTGGATTGCTTGGGTTAAGCCGATCTTCTGACAGGTGAAAGCGTTCCATATACCACACATTGGCATGCCAATGAATTTCTGGTGCTGTTAAAAATAAGATTTTCCGACTATTGTCAATAATCTGCATAGAGTTTTTCACATTGACCACTTTCTGTTCCACGATTTTCTCAAATCGTTGGATCTGTTCTAATTCCAATCCTTCCAGATCATCAATCTCTTCCTCCACACAAAAATCATATAACCAGTGTAATGGCAATAAATAGCGAACTCTTCTCTCTTTGGGATCGTCTCGATACAAATTATCTAGAATATAATTCAATAGTAGAAAAACCTGCTTTTTTAATTTTTCAGATGCTCTTCTAAAAAAATCCCACACCAGTTCCTGTTTATCTCGGACATATTCAAAATCCTTAACCAACTCCAAATCTGGTAAGTATGGCAGGAATACAACCTGTGCTTGATATTTCCTCCGGTGTTCGATTCTTCCCGGCAGACTTTCTATTTCTTTTTGGATACTATACTGCTTGATATGATCGAAAACCTTTAAATATCTCATCACACTCGCTTCATCCCACATTTTTTTCAGTTCTGCTTCATAACGGCTTCGTACCGTATAATCAATCTCTTTGATATGATGTATTCCCTGCCGGATTAGAAACCGTTTGATGTTTCCCTTCAATGCCTCATCTGACACTTGGCTTTCTCGGATTTCTAAGAGTAGCTCTCCATATTCTGTTTCTATCCAATACTTCTGTATCTTCCGTAATGCGGATGACTGCTCTTTCACCTGCTTTTTCGTATAATTCCCACTATCCAACAAAGTTTGTTTGTATTCCCGCAAATCTTGTTCTTCTGCTAAAATCACATCATAGATTTCTCTTTGGATAAGGAATTTCTCTGCTTCTTCCCATAATTCTCTCTGCAATATTCCGCCTGACATAAACTGCCTGTGAAGATGCTGTATCTCTTCCTTGCGTTCTGCTTGTAGCAATCGAATTGCAGACACTTGATCGCCTCCTCTTTTTTATAACAAATTCTGAACACCATACATTGCTTGATGCCTGTTATAAAAAGCATCACTGACTTCTATTAGTTCATCCTCTGTTATATTCAGATATTTCATAGTCGTTTCGATATTCCGATGCCCGAGTGCTTGACTAATCATTTCTAATTTCCATCCATCTTTTCGTCTTGCATTTGCAAAATAATGCCGGAGCATATGTGGAGATGCTTTAATTCCCGTCTTTCTCTCCAATCTGCGTAACATGGCATATACTCCACTTCCCTTAAAAGGCTTTCCAACGTAATCACCTGAGACATTAATAAATAAATATTCCTGTCCTATAATCAGTTCCTTATAGTCTTCAATATAAAACATTAAAATATCAAATGTTGCGTCGCTGATTTTGGCTCTTCGAAGTTCTGCGTTTTTAGCTCTTGCCCCATTCTCATTATCATCTCGAAAGTTGACATATATTATATGTTTCTCATAGTCTATATCCTCTGCGTATCGTACACCTAAGAGTTCCCCTATTCTAAAGCCTGTTTCTGCTAATAATAAAAGCAGAACCTGATCGCGGCTGTTTGCACATTCTTGCAACAACACTACAATCTTGTCCTGCTCAATGGTTTTTCCTTGATGTCCTTTTTCTTTTAAATATCCTCGAAAACTCTTCCTATTCGATACTTTTCTGATACCGATGGAATTTCGCACAATCATTTGCGTATCTGATAATACCTTCAAGCTTTCCGAATGCTTGTTTTCTTGCTCCATAAAGGTATAAAATCTGAATACTTCTTTTAAATATGCATTGCATGTCTCATTATTAGGAAGTTTTAAATAATCTTCCCTGCTATGCATACCAGCTTTTAACCAAATCAGGAAATCTGTAAAATGTTCATGCTGTTCAATATATTTCATTTGATAAATATCATCCAAACAAAGTTGCTTTTCATCCAGAAAATTCAAATAATAAGATAATGCAAAGGCACTTCTTTGTATGGTATTCGGTGATATCTTTGACCTTTTCTTATGCATTAGATATTTAGAAGGTAAATATACAATATCTCCGCTTTCGTTTTCTCGAATAAAATAAAATTTTTCTTGTTTATCCATCTGCATTTCTACGATATATTTTGCCATATTAATACCTTCCTTCTAAATCTCTAACGCTATACACAGTATACCCACTTCATGTTCAAATAGCTATTCAGCAATACCACCAATTCCACCGAAAACACCCCAGAAATACCACCAAACATTTCGTCGTAAACTCGCTGTTATTGTAGCAAAACCACGGGCATTTACAGGTAATATTCCACACCCTTCCGGTTTCTGATAAAACGCTGAACATCCTTGATGTCTTCTGCCATCTTACACTTCGGAAGTGCACACATCACTTCCTCATGATATCTTCCGTCTTCTCCTGCACGCTCATCTAAGATGGTCACAACACAGGTGTTTGTCTCTGTGCGGAGCGCACGTCCGAACCCCTGCCTTAGTTTTTTCTGCATATCTGGAACGACCACTGCCTGAATGTAATCTTTCAGACAATCATATTCTTTCTTCTGTGCCTCACTGATGGGATCTGGAACAGCGAACGGCAACTTTACAATAATTAACGAGGATACCATATCTCCGGGAAAGTCTACTCCTTCCCAACAGGAACCAGCTGCGAAAAGGACAGCATTGTCTGTCTGCTTAAATCTTGTGATTTCTTCTGGGGAATGTCTCCACACCTCGATCATCGGGAATGGTATCTCATCCCGCAACATCTGGTATACATTTCCCATCAAGTGATAGGATGTGAACAGCACCAATGTATGCCCGTAAGTTGAACAGATCAACGAATGGATATGATCAGCTATCATCTCTGTTTCTTCCTGACTTCCTCTTCTACATCTTTTCAGATCTTTTGGCAGATATAACAGACAGTTCCTCTGATATTCAAATGGAGAGTCTGCCACATATTCACGAACTCTCTGCACTTTCTGTAATCCTGTCATCTTCCGGATATGAGAAAATCCCTGTCCGGTTTTCAATGTTCCACTCGTCAGGATTGCTCCTATTCCTCTGCTCCACAACATCTGGTCAAGATACTGTGGAATCCGTCTGCTGGATGCACACAATATGATCCGATGTTCCTGATCCTGTTTCAGATGCAGCACATACTTCTTATCCTGATGAAAAAAGCATTCCAGCACACTTCTGGTCTCTTCCAGCCTGTTTCTGATCCATTTTGGAATCTTCTTTTCTAATTTTTCTATGTTCTTATTCATGGTCTGTATCCCTTCATATAAATACATGGCACACTCTTCTGTCATGTAAAATTCTTCTTTTAACCCGTATCTGGTTCTGTGGTTTTCTCCTATCACATCCAGCACCATCCGGATCGTCCCAGACAGTTTTCTTATCTCCGGGCCCTGATATTCTTTTCCAAGATAAAAGCAGATCTCCCGGATATCATCATAACACAGGCTCTTCCCGAACATCTGCTTTGCCGCATCCGGCAGTTTGTGTGCTTCATCTACGATCAATGCCCGATAGTCTTTTAATAACGGGCGGTAATCCTGCAGTCTATGATAGCCATCTGCCAGCAGATAATTATGGTTGCAGATCTGGATGAACATTTCATCATCTCTGGAATGTTCCAGATACTGCTGATACCTACAGGAATCTTTTTTCGGGCATTCCCTTGAGCAGAACTTTGGTACGCTTACCAGCCTTCTGTCAAATCCACTTAATCCGGACACTTCATCCATGTCGTAGTGTTCTCTCAGAGACAGCAGTGCTTCTTTCTGCAATGCATTTTTATTTTTCTCTTTGATTGCAACGATTCGTTGCGCTAATCTCTCATCGCAGACAAAATGCTCTTTCCCTTTGCGGATAACTGCTTTGATCGGCGCCTGAATTGTCCCGTTCTCCTGAAGAATCCTGGAGAGAAAAGGGATATATTCCGTAAGAATTGCTTTCTGGAGTGCAATGCTGGAAGTAGAGATCACAACCGGACGCTGTTCGTATGGGGAATATCCGTCTGCAAGAAGAGAATACTTTCTCATCAGAACACATGCCACCAGATAGGCATATGTTTTCCCGATACCGACACCTGCGTCACACAGTGCTATATTTCTTCCCAGCAGGTTATCCAGCATTTCATGGCATAACAGAATCTGTTCTTCCCTTACTGCCATCCCATGTTCCGGGAACAGCACCCGGAAGATCGTATCAATTTCCCGATGTGCTCTTTTCAAATACTCTTTTCTGTAATACATAGTTTGTTACCTGATATGTCTGCTGATACCACATCAATACGGCTGTAAAGGAATCACTCCCTACAGCCGCATGTATCTGATATCAACGACACATTCTTCCTTGATTTCTTATACTTTTGATTTTTGGCATTGTATTTGTCCTCGACTCCCCCTTTGCCTTACGGGAACATTACAGGCGGATGCTTGGCATCGCACCGCTCATGGATCTTCTAAAGGTCTTGCTGATTACAACCCAAAGTCCATCCCCTGCTCACTGGCAGTTCCTATGTATCATTATCCCCTCGTAAGTGATCTTCGCAAAAGACCGCCATGATCTTGTTTTAGTTAAAGATGATTCGCTCGAAACAAAAACGCCACAAAAGAACTCTGCCCCTCACTTGCTGGTCTGATTTCTTCCATGCCCTTTTCATCTGTCCTCACGTCTTCCTGCCACGCTTCTACTTACGGGAACGTACCTGTAATGCTGGTATGAGATTGTCAAAGTACACTGGCAAAATTTACCTGCCTATTAAATAGCCGACGAAATTCGTCATTTTTGTCTCAAAATTTAAAATTTTTTCAATTTTTTCCGCAAAATCTTTCTTTTCGTATAAACGGTATCCTTCGAAAGTCCCATAATCTTTGCAATTTCCTTGATTGAATATCCCCATGTACTAAGCAAAAGTATCTCCAGTGTCTGATGTTCCGTCCCTTTTAGTACTTCATACAACCATCTGTCTCCTACATGTTCTAAGAGTTCCCTGACATCCATTGCAAACTGTTCATCATCCTCCTGTCTTTCTGAATCCATATCCTGCATTGTTCCATCCAGTCGTTCCTGGTATCTGCGTTCTTCCAGAAAGTCTTCCCAGTCCATCTGACGCAGCTTTTGAATCTTCTCTTCTTCCATTCCCAGTTCACGCAGTTTCTTTTCTTCCTGTTCTTTCCAATAATTCCACTTTCGTTCTTCACTTGTCTTGTTATAAGCCATTTATCTTTCCTCCGATCTGATTTTTGGTATAGAAATCAAATCGGAGTATGGCGGTGACCGGATGTTAACCAATGTCCATATTTGGAACTGTCTGTTTAAAAAATTTACGTAACAAAAAACGCCCTTACAGGTATTACCCCTGCGGACGTATTTCGATTCACATTTTATTACCCTATTTTTATTGTTGGTTCTTACCCTAGATTCAATCCCAGTATTCGCTAACGAAAATGTTGAGATTTTTTTAATTGAATACCTGCAGATGAACGGACATGTTCAAAAGAAATATTTCTAAGAACCATTTTTCTCCAGTCAGATTCCAGAAAAAGAAAATAAGCATACAAATACTTCTCTTTCGGAATCTGTTTTTTTTAACCGAAAAAGATTTGTATGCTCATTCGTTCATTGGGTAATACCCTATATTTTTTCTAATGTTATGCCCTTTTCACTTTTCAAACTCAGGGTAATACACTAAGTTCATGGAGGTATATTAACATGGATATTCCTAAAACATTATTTGCCACTTTGGTAAAACAGGGGCGTATGGAAATGCATTTAACACAAGAAGCTCTCGCTGAAAAACTCGGAATATCGGCTGCTTATCTTGGAGACCTCGAACGTCATAAAGGCGGTCCTAGTCTGGAATTATTTTGTAAAACTATGCAGACATTAAATATTTCTGCTGATGATTACGTTTATCCAAACCAAAATAAAAACAATTCTACATACGATCAGATTCTTCGACTGTTAAATCAATGCAATGATTATCAACTTCAAGTAATTCTTGCAACTACCGTTGCATTGTTAAATTCTGATACTTCCGATGTAGATACCACTAATGATACAAAACAAAACTTACTAAATCCTGATAATTAGCTGATAATTACCGATATTTTAAATTGACGACACATTTGAATCATGTGAATAAGAAAAACAGTTACACTATATCAAATTTGGTATAGCATAACTGTTTCTTTTATTTATAGTAGATTACATTTATCTGTTAGATATTACATTGCCTTTCTCATCGTAATAGGTACAATTCTCAATCTTATGTGGGTATTTGTCTCCCAGCGGATCAAAGCCTCCTTTTCCATAATCTTCTACTATTCTTTTTTGATTTCCAACAACTACAACATTTTTATAGTCATAATAATACACATATGTTCTCAAAAAACTATTTACATATGCCACATATTTACTACCATCTTTTTCAACAACATGTTCCGGTGTATATCCAAACCCTACTATCAAATAAAATATGGGACTTGATATTAATAGAAGAATAACAAATGTACTCATTATACATATTTTTACAATTCTTTTTTTTAATTTTAGAATCAATTGAATAATTCCTGTAATAAAGCCCATCATCATCAAAAGCACTGACATCCAATAGACCCATTCTCGAAACTTTAATCCAAAGCATTGTAAAATCAGATGCAACATAACAAATATCCATATATATATTGCTGTATCTAAAATCACAATTTGGGGAATATATTTTCTAATTTTATTCATCCTTTGAACTCCACAATTAACTTATTTCATTCCATTAATTATTTTCTCTATATCCGGTGATTGTTTTAAAATTCCCAATCCCGCTAATAATTGAATACAATCTACATACCCCTGACAATATGCTCTTAACTCCGATGTGAAGGCTTCTTCTTCCAATATTTCTTCATATTGTTTAAACTTTCTTTTATCCTCTGCATTCATATGATTGATAATTTTAATTACATTCTCCTTTTTCATTTTCTTCTTCAACTGAATATCTTTGAATTCTTGAAACTGGATATAACTTTTTCTATTTATTTTTTCACACCGTAATCCATTTAAAAAAGAAGAAATTTCATCCCAAATATCATTTTTCATAAAAGGTATTCTCCTTCCAGATTTAACGTTATTCTAGATATTCTTTCCATTTCTACACAAATAATGACCTGATATCATTTTTTCATAAATTGTATCTAACCAAATCCTTATTGAATTTATATCCAATTCCCCATACATTTAAAATATATTGTGGTTTTGCAGAATCTGGTTCGATTTTCTTCCGAATTCTCCGGATTAAACTTATAACATTATCTTCTGCTCCATAATATGGTTCTTTCCAGACTCGTGTATATATTTGTTCTTTCGAAAAAACTTGTCCTGGATTTCTTGCAAGCAAATATAAAATTTCAAATTCATAATTTGTTAATCTTACTTGCTCACCTCGGCATTCAACCGAACGATACACAGCGTTTATTTTTAAATCTTCATAATCAAGTACCTTTCCTCTTGAACCTTTCATATCTCTGCGACCTTTGTGATTAAGAAAATATAATAATTCATTCAATTCGTCTTCTTCATCATCGGTAAATGTTACAACCACTACCTTCCTCATCTATCAATAAAACCTCTCACTTTTTAAATCTTACATTTGTAATCTTTTCTTTATTATTACATCTGTAAGATTTAAAGTCAAGCTTTTTCATTCCATTGACAGATCAGACAGTTTCAATATATAATATTTTTATTACAAGCGTAAGATTTGGAGGGATAACACATGAGCAATTTGCCTCAAATTACAGAAGCTGAATTTGAAGTTATGAAAATCGTTTGGAAATACGCGCCAATCAGCACAAATGAAATTACTGAAAAATTAACACAAACTTCCAGTTGGAGTCCTAAAACAATTCAGACATTGATTAAACGTCTCGTTTCTAAAAAGGCTTTAACTTATGAAAAACAAAGCCGGGTTTTTGTCTATACCCCATTAGTCAAAGAAGAGGAATATATTCGGCAGGAAAGTAATTCTTTTTTAAAACGATACTATAATGGTAATATCACTTCTATGCTTGCCTCTTACATTGAGGACGATAAATTATCTGAAGAAGACATTACTGCCTTACGGAATCTTCTTTCCAATCATTAAACATGGGAGGAGCATATTTTGACATATTTTAGCTTTCGTTTTTTACTCTGTAATGCCATCATCTGTATTTTTTTAGGCATTTTACTGGGATTAAAAAGATTATTACAAAATCAATTATCCGCACGTATGCAATATAATCTTTCGATTATATTTCTTGTCGTTTTAATTGTTCCTTTTTTTCCAATAAAGTCTGCCCCATCTTCTATATCATGGGGACATTTACTAATGCCAAATTCAAATACCAATGGTGACATTCAAACCACTTTTCTTTCTGGTAATAGTTATACTTTGAATAAAATAAATGATTTTGCTGTCTCGGTCAGCACCCAAATTCCAACTTTTATTCACTCATTACTTGTATTTTTCTGGAGCATCGGTGTTTTCGTAATGTTTGTTCTTCTCTACCGTTCGGCAAAACAAGTAAAAGCCTTACATAGTTCTGCCTTACCTCTTCAAAACGAAGTAATAAACACTCTTTATATAAAATGTTTAAACGAAACGAACAGCAAGAACACAATCCCAATTTATAGTACAGCATTTTTGAAATCTCCTGTTTTAGCTGGTTTCCTACGTCCTCGCATTTATCTTCCAATTCACCTGATTTCAGATTTTAATGCCGGAACTATAAGCGCAACGGATCTTCGATATATGCTTCTGCACGAACTACAACACTACAAGCATAAAGATATTCTAGTTGGATATCTGATAAACACAGCAAATGTTTTCTACTGGTTCAATCCTTTGATTGGGTATTTTCTGAAAAAAATACGACAGGAACGAGAACTTGCCTGTGACTCTGCTGTATTGCAATTATTGAAAGAAACAGAATACACGTCATATGGAAATACACTGATTAACTTTGCTGAAACAATAGCTCTGACTCCATTTCCTCTTACTATGGGAATCAGTGGAAATGCAAAGCAGTTAAAAGGACGTATTTTAAATATTGCATCATTCCGCAAGCCTACTTTTACACAAAAAATTCGTGGATACCTTATATGCTTATTTGTCTCTACTGTCATCATTGGATGTGTTCCAATACTTTCTGTTTATGCTTCCGATCAGACTGGCTATCATTTTGATACAACAAGAAAGAATATTACTCAGCTAAATCTTTCTTCCAATTTTGGAAACTACACCGGAAGCTTTGTTCTATATGATCAGGCTACCGATAAGTGGAATATTTATAATATAGATAATGCTTCCACACGTATACCACCGAATTCAACTTATAAAATATACGATGCATTACTTGGCCTGGAATCTGGAATCATTACACCGGAACATTCCACTTTCACATGGAATGGAGAACCCTGTCCTTTTGACTCTTGGGAATCTGATCAAGATTTGACCTCGGCTATGCATAATTCCGTGAACTGGTATTTTCAGGCAATTGATTCACAGGCAGGTTTTCAATCCGTAAAGACATTTTTACAGACAATAAACTATGGTAATCAGAATACTGGAACAAACTTAAATCTCTATTGGACAGATTTTTCTCTGAAAATCTCTCCAATAGAACAAGTAGAATTACTACAGAATTTCTACCAAAATAATTTTCATTTTGATAGAAAAAATATTCAAGCAGTAAAAAATGCCCTGTTACTTTCCACTACCTCTTCTGGTTCTCTTTACGGAAAAACCGGAACCGGACGTGTCAATGGTAAAGATGTCAATGGCTGGTTTGTCGGATACATTGAATCAGATAATAATACATACTACTTTGCCACAAATATTCAAGCTCCTTCCAACGCAACCGGAAGTCAGGCTACTGAAATAACCGAAGCTATACTTTCTGATTTTGGTATTTGGAAATAAAAAAGAAGAACTGGTAACCTAATTTCCTGTTATCAGTTCTTTCTTTTTCTTCGTAATCTCTTCAATATTGTTATCTAATTATTTTAAGGTATATCCTCACTTACATTCCTATATATTTTTTGGCTTCTTTTTTACAATCCAACGTATTACCATGGGCAATTACATATTCCATGCATTCTTTTCCCTGTTGTTCTTTCCCTACTCTGTAGTAACATACTCCAAGCAGAAGTCTGCGTGTAACCTCATAATATGGCAACTTTTCTGTATCATCTTCCAGTAATCTTATTGCTGCCTCATCTTCCTCTTTCAGCATAAACTTTTTTGCCATAAACAGCGGATTATTCTGAAATACGTTTCCTGCTTTTTCTAATGTATCAGAATATCCAGCTCCATCTTTCTCCTGATATTTCTTCGCCAGTTCAAGATTCGTCACAACCTGCTGCCAGGAACGTCCCTCTTTTTTCCCTTTCCATTCATTCTTTGTATATTCTTCTGCTTTCTGTAGTTCTCCATTAGCAATAAGTGCAACTATATACTTAGGTTGAGCCATCAATACTACATTTTTTTGAAAACCTTTATAATCCAGACTCTTTCCGTATTTTATCATCCCCTCCAACATTTCTAAATATTTCTCTGCATCACATTCCTGCGACAGCATCCGATCAATTTTTGAAAACTCTCGGAGAATATTACAAATTTCAATCAACATGACTACAATCAGATCAAGCACCGCACAGCCCCATAGAAGATAGGAATCTGTTGTGATCCAGCCCGACTGTTTCACATTGAAAAAGAGTACTGTCTCTTGATGTGGAAATGGATTCCCTTTAAAAATACTTACAATACAAATCAATGCTACATAAATCAACAGCACATTTCGTATCATTCTGATGCGACCATTTTTTTGCTTTTCATAAATCTTTTTTATCTGTTCTTCCATTCTCTTCTACCTTTCTTCGTTGCTGATCAATCCTGCAACTTATCTAACCGATATTGATATTTTGGTATATTATCGATTCCATTATCTAAAATCCTATTTCCAACATAATGAACCGATCCATCATTCTGAAATTTCACCGTAAGTTCATGTGTAATAACCGCATCATTACACACTACAGAATCACAAACTGCATTTATAGTCAATACAACTGTTCCATCTTCATTATGTTTGATTTCAATTACTTCCGGCAATGATAATCCGAAATGTGTTGGTGCATAATTACCACATCCCAAACGTTGCCACGCATAAGTATTACTTTGTTCATCATACACCGCCCATTCTTTTAGTTCTTCTGCGGTAACAGGAAGATATGTCATAATTACACTTTCAAACTCATCTGCCGTAACTCCTGCTACTCCAGTTTCATTGCTAAATTTCTTTCCGTATTTCATATTGTAAAGATATTCAAAAATCCCATTATAATCCAGATCTTGCATATTCTCTATATTCCAGTTTGAGCACAGTAGATTGTTTCCCTGATAACCCAATGGCCCTACATATTTTTCTGAATATTCCAGGCATTCCTCATTTAATGGTCTAACTCGGATAATACAACTTCCATCAACAATTTCTGTCACTTCTGGTGGTTCTGGTACACATACTTCATAGCAAAAGTTCCCATATTCTGTGTATTTCCATTCCTTTATTTTTGAAAGAGAAATATAGGTAAGCATCGGCTCTGTATCATCGTTCCACAACATTTTTGCTGACATAACAAACATATTTTCCCCATCATATGTATATTCTTTTCTGGTAATTCCTCCATCTATATCAATTTCATATAAAATTACGTTGTCTTTTTCTTCTTGCCTGGCAGCATTCAAAAACATTTCCATCTTCTGATAATTTTCCATAACAGAATAATGATCTGAACCCCTTACCGGATTTCCATTTTGTTTGATAATCTCTTTCATCCGATCCATCATTTGCCTGGCAATATTCTGATCCGCTTCTTGCATTCCATTAAATTCAGAATAAATATCTCGGATGGCCTCCATATTCTCTTCACAATCGTTCACCACTTCCTTTTTCTTTTTTTCATCAATTGGCAAATCATATCCCTTATCTTGAATTTCCATAACAGTTTTTTTCTGACTCTTCTCATTTTTTACATCTGAATCGTTTAGTGTTTTTATGTTTTTGCAGGAAGTCAGAACCATTCCTATACAAAGTACTAACAAAATGCTTTTTCTTTTCATATTGCCCCCTAATTATTGCTATAATTTGCTTTCCACTCTTCTTCTGTCAATCTTGGCATATACCACCCTGCATTTGCATTTTGATCTAATTTGATTACTTTATTTGATAAATACTGAAAACTTCCGTCTTTCATAGGTTTTATAATCAATTCACTGGTAATTGCCTGGTCTAACATTCTGATTTCCCATACTGCTTCTATCGTAAGTTTTAATGTTCCATCGTGCAATTTTTCATATGAAATAACTTCCGGATATGGCTCATATGGAAATTCACAATCATACAATCCTCTCGGTCTGTATCTAAAAGTTTTGTCATCACAGTTATAAAAAGTTCCCTTTTCAATCTCAGTACTATCAAATGGTAAATATGTCTGCAAAACCTCTTCAAACTCATCTTCTGGAACTTCATATTCTGCTCCACCGAAATTTGCTTCATAGGAGACTTGCTTTCCATATTTCATATGATACATTTTTTCATAAAGGTCATAAAAATCAAGTTCCGTATAATTCTGTTCATCCCAATTTGTAATCAATAGATTATTAAGCGTATACCCTAACGGCATAACATATTTCCGATTCAATTCTCTGCACGTTTCGTTCAATGGCTGTACTCTGAATCCAGTCTCCCCCGGTGCTCCATCAAATCCCGGTGGACGGTACTCTTCAATAAACAAATATCCTTTTTCCGTATATTTCCACGCATACGCTTCATATTCATCATAATATTCGGCCTGTGGATTATTATCTTTCCATTCAACCTGACATAATCGAACATCCACCTTTCCATCCATTGACTCTAAATGATATTGTATAATTTCCCCTTCATCAAATACGACAACAATGTCAACTGCTGCCTGTTCTTCTTTTTCCGCTGCTTTGCAAAATTTTTCTACCTTTTCACTGTTGACCATATCAATCTGATTATCACGATCTACTGCCGCATATCCTTGCATTTTCAGACAATTGATAATTTTTCTTTTCGTTTTTAATGTATTTAACTCTGACTTCTCCTGTATATAGATATTCTGAAAAATTTGTGCTGTTTCTTTCGCTTCAGCATACATTGCAGATTCTACAGTTTCTTTCTTTTGTACTTTTTCTGTGATTCTTTCTTGTCTGCATCCTGTAAAAACCATAAGAATTATCAATATCACCGTCAAAATCTTACATTTGTAATAATTTCTTGTAAAAATTTTTTTATTCTTTAAAATACTCATCCAATACTGTTGCATCTTTTCTAACAACATAACCACTTCCACCGATTCCTTTCACATTCTCAACCATACTGATGAGAAGAATTGGTCTGTCTACATTTTTCTCTGCTGTAAACACTGAAAACCACCCGATTTCTTTACCAGAAGTATCTTCTTTCGTTGCTTTCAACTCTGCTGTCCCCGTTTTTCCAGCCAGTAAAATATCGTCACGATGTGCCGCATATCCGGTTCCTTCTGGATTATTTACAACACCTTCTACACCTTGCATAATTTCTTCTACATTTTCTTTGGTAAAAGCATTTTCTATCCATATTTCACCGGCAGCCTCTTCTTCGTATGTTAAATACGGCTTTACCATATTCCCTTCATTTAAAAACGAAGTATAAATACTTGCCAAATGTAACGGATTTACAAGAATCTGCCCTTGTCCATAGCCACTATCTGCCAGTTGTATTTCTGTTTCTATTTTATCCGTATTTGAATATGTTGATTCCTGCATCGCAATCTCAAACGGTATATTCCGATTAAAGCCTATTTCATTTAAAGTATTCATAAAATTTTCACTTCCAATTTTAAGAGCCGCCTTTGCAAAATAAATATTATCAGAATAAATAATTGCATTCTTCATAATAACCGGTTCATACTCATGAAGTGTTGTCACTTGATAAGACCCCCAAGACGAATCTTTCTGCCATTCCAGACCTTCATTTCCAAAATCCTCTTTTGGATCTATGGTTCCCGTTTTCAAACCAATTCCTGCTACAACTGGCTTAAATGTTGAACCAGGACACCATACTTGACGGAAACGATTATATAAAGGTTTCTTTTCATCTTCATTTAATGATGTCCATTTTTCTGATGATAATCCTCGTATAAATTCATTATTGTCATAAGATGGAGTACTGACCAAAGCCAATACTTCTCCTGTATAAGGATTCATTGCAACAGAACATCCCGGATCTTCTTTAAACTGCTCATATAATGATTTTTGTAAGTCAGAATCTATCGTCAATCTTATATCTTTACCATCTTCTTTAAAAGTGCTTACAAGAACTTCTTTTTCTTCCCCATCGCTATCTAGAATCTTTATATCACAACCATCTTTTCCTTTTAATTGCTTTTCGTATAATTTTTCCAACCCAGATCTTCCGATTACACTTTCGTTTGTATATCCTTCCCCCGGATGATTTTCCAAATCCTCTGCCGTTACAGATTGTACATAACCAATTAAATGAGCGGCTGCTTCCCCTAACTCATAGGATCTAACTTCCACATCTGACAGCATAACCCCCGGAATTTCCAGAAGTTTATTCTGACGCTCCTGCTCCTCAAGCGTCTTTTCTTCTGGCTGTATTTTCATTAAATCTGTTTCTTTTACTTTTGGAATTGTTTCAATTGGTACAAAAGAATCTTCTTTCACCCACTTTGCTGTAAGTTTGTTATTTATTGTTTCTACGTCTATCTTCAATAACTCTGCTATTTTTTCAAGAGATACATTCCTGTCTTCCAGCTTTCCCGGTATAATACCAACCGATGTCGCTATACCTTTTCCTGCAAGCATTTTACCATTCCGGTCTAATATTTCTCCTCGCTCCGCTTTTGAGGTAGTAACGCTTATTTTATCATCACTCTCTAAATTTGGAAAAATCAAACTATCCTGCCATACTAATTTATATCCCTGTTTTGTTTTTTTCAGTTCTGCCATATTATCAAACTGTATTGCTCCAGCAATTGTATTACTTGATGATTCATACGAAAGCGTAACTGTATCTGCTTTTTTCTCTTTAATCACTATGTGATCGATTTTGATGTCAGTGACCTCTATTCCTTCGTATATCTTAGAATTTCGTTGTATGTATTCTTCTTTTTCCAGATAACCTTTCTCCCCTGAATCTATCATGGCATACATCGCTTCATATTCCTTTTTTTCAATATGATTCATATATTCCACCAGTGTGTCTTCTGGTGATTCCGTAATTGATCTTTTTAATAAAATACCTCCCAAAATAGCAATTACTGTTATAGCCATTATTAATCCCAAAATCCTACAAGTGTAAGATTTTTTAGTGCTTTGTTTTTTCCGTCTTTTTTTCATAGATACCCCTTTCTTTCAACGCTTTTATTTTCTTAAATCTTACACTTGTAATATTTGAAAGTCAAGCTTTTTCTTAGACATTATATATAGCAGATTTAGGATCAGAAAATCCTGCCTTTTAATATGCCGGCACTCCATATCCATAAATATTACTGCTTCCAATGCTATAACTCCGTCTTGCTACTTTATCTCCACTGTTGCCTTCAATGGTATTCACAGTTCCACCACTGACACTTTCTACAATTCCCACATGGTCCGAGTTCCCATCATGATCCCAGTCAAAAAAGATGATCATTCCGGCTGTCGGAGTTGTTCCACCACTCTGCCACTTATTCTTTCCCTGAAACCAGGACACTCCGTCACTGCACAATGAGAACTTGGGAACATTCCCACTTGCTATCAGACCGCTTTGGTCCGCACACCAGCTCACAAAACAGGCACACCATTCTACCCGGCTGTCAAATCCATACCAGCTCCAGAACTTCTGACCGCCACTGTTTCCAAGCTGCCCCATTGCAACCGATACGATCTGCTGATTTCCAAACAAACCAGCAAACAGGCTGCCACCGGAATAATACCGCATCACATGGGGAACGTATTGGGGATCTCCGTAACTGCTCCATCCATGCGAAGCTGCCTGTTGCTGTGAAAACTGCAGGGCATTGGCTTCGGTGTAACCGCCTCTTTGTAATGCCCATCCTATGTAGCCATTTCCATAGTTATATCCCTGCCATGCAAGTTTCAGCTTGTCCAGATCCTGTGGGGTGCTGCATCCTGCCTGACTGATGCAGTCTGCGAATGTCTTGACTCCCACTTCGATGGAATAATCCGGCTCTGTAATGGAGCCGGGACTGTGTGGAAATCTGGTATTGTATGGACTCTCCGAACACTGCATCGGGTCTGTCCCCCTTCCCCCGGATTCCTGCATCATGATAGCCTGAAGCGCAGATACATATTCCGGGATACCGTACTGGGAGGCATACCGCTGGATGACGGAAGTATACGCAAGCACTTCCTCACTTAAGGCTTCAGAGCTCTCTGAACCACTGCTAAACGCTGCCCCGGCAATGATTCCAGCAATCAGGATAAATACTACGAGAAATGCCATTCCTCCGGCAGCAATCCATTTTCCCATTTCTCCCAGAGCGGCGGTTACTTTTTGTATGGCTGCTGTAATCCCCTGCATAGAAAGCTTTGCCCCTTTTCCGGTCGTCTGAAGGACTGCTTCTCCCCTTTCTGCTGATGCTACTGCGGATTTTCTTGCCATCTGGACTGCTCTTGCTTTCTGCATCGCCTGTGCACCTTTTTCTACCTGCCATTTCTGCATGGATGCCTGTGTTTTTATTTTCTCCTGAGACAGACCGGATACTTTTACCACTCTCGGTGCTGCTTTCACCTGCCGTTTACCATTCTCCTTGGCAAGTGCTGTCTGTTCCGGTTTCACCTTAATTAATGTCTTTCCGCTTTCTGCCCCCTGCTCCATTGCTTCTTCGGCAGCTTTCACTTCTTTCTGTCTGCTTTTTCTTTCCTTTATTTTCCGATAAGTCACTCCGGCAAGTTTTTTTCCACCTTGATATGTTCTTTTCCCTACCGTTTTTCCTGCCACACTCGCCGCCCTGTACTGTACAGATTCTATTTTTTCAGCACCATACTGTGTCAGGGATTCTGATTGGTTGCCAGTTTTTCCCGGTAGTTCCCTTGGCTTTTCTTTTGCCTCCAGTACCGTCTGGCGAACCAGTTCTTTCGGAAGCCGGGCAGCCGGATTACGAATCTTCGGATTCTTATCCCTTACCCGTTCCTTGATATCTCTCATCCGGTCACCCTCTTTCCGTATCTTTTATCTCATCGGGCTGTGTCCCGGTGTTTCTTTTTTTCCTGCTGTTTCTGTAACTGCTCTACTTTTCGGATGGCTTCATTTACCAGTGGATGCTCATTGTAGTATGGCACAAGCTCCAACAGTTCCCTGTCTTTCGCAGATAGTGGCAACGGATATTCCAGATCCGAGTAAAAAGAGTCTGGATCATGGATGGAAAATTCAATTGCCGGACACATATTGCCAGATGTTTTACAATACTTCCTGTACTTTTTATATGCCTCTTCCAGTGAGTTACATTTTGTATATTCGCCCATCTCATGGAATTCGCCGCATTCTGCAGCGTAAAAGGTAATGGTGATCTCTTCTTTTTTCATTACGATTCTCCCGGTTTTGTTGTCATTAGTTTATAGAGTTCTGTATTCTTTGGGAACGTGTTCTCAAACGGAACGATATTCCCGGAACATCGGATCAGGCCACTGCCGACTGCCACGTTTGTGATATAAGACAGTTGGTTCTCCGAGATGTTCAAAAGGGCAGCCAGTTCTTCCCGGTCTGTACTTGCCTGATTCAACAGGATCAGGAATTCACTGTTGGCGAGCATAAGTCTTGCCGTATCGGATTTCAAAAGTTCCTCCACATTTTGCGTAAGCCCTGTCACGAATCCATTGTATTTACGGATTCTCTTATAAAGCCGGTAGAAGAAATTCGCACTGTATTCATAACGGAATAACAGATAGAACTCATCTGCAAAGATCCATGTGGTTTTCCCTTCTTTCCAGTTCTGGATCACCCTGTTGAAAATGCTGTCTAAGGTAACCAGCATTCCAAGTGGCATCAACTGTTCCCCCAGTTCCCGGATATCATAATCCATGATCCGGTTCTTCTTATTCACATTGGTCGGCTGTGCAAAGGTGTTCAGACTTCCATTGATAAAGAGTTCGGAGGAAAGTGCGAGCCCTCTTGCTTCTTCCTCCGGCTGTAACATCAACTGCCGGTACATATCTTTCAGTGTCGGAACTTCCCCGGTATACCCGCTTCGGATATAATCCCGGTACACATCTGCAGCACAGCGGTCCAGGATGGACTTTTCTTTTGCCGACAGATTTCCTGCCCCGACTAACTGTTCAAATACAGACAGGATGAACTCCGACTTTTCAATCAGTGGGTTCTTTTCATTTCCATAAGCTGCATCCATATCCATTGCATTCAAATGGTTATCGGATGTTGCAGATACTTTTACGACCTGACCGCCCAGAGCCTCTACTAGTTTCGTAAATTCGGACTCCGGGTCAAGGATCAGAATATCATCATCCGTAGCCAGTGCCAGATGCACGATCTCTTCTTTTGCCGAGAAACTCTTTCCCGAACCACTGACACCCAATCGGAAACTGTTTCCATTCATTAGTTTCTTCCGGTCGGCTACCAACAGATTCTTACTGACTGCATTCTGCCCGTAATAGATGCCGCCCGGCTGCAGGATTTCCTGCGTATGGAACGGAATCAAAACAGCCGTGGATTCGGTTGTCAGTGTCCGCAGGGCATTGATTTTTCGCAGTCCGTAAGGCAGCACTGTATTCAGTCCGTCCACTTGCTGCCACTTCAATGTCGACATCTGGCACAGATGCTTTCTTGCCACCGACAGGAGCAGTTCTGTATCGGAATCCAGCTGTTTTTTACTGTCTGCCAGATGTACCATCGTCAGAATCCCGAACATCATCCGTTGGTCTCTGGTTGTCAGATCATCCAGCATTTCTTTCGTCTCTTTCCTTTGCAGTTCCATATCATATGGGACGATAGCAGAAAAGTTATTGTTTGCATTCTGTCTTCTCTGCCAGTTGGTCACATTTGTTTCCACCCCAAGCAGACGGTTCTGGATTTCCCTTACCGCCTCATCCGTAGGGACTGGCAGGATGTCGATGGACAACATCAGATTCCGGCTGAAGTCACACAACTCCGAGATCATGTCATCTTTCACATAACTGGCATAATCCTGCATATACAGAACCCTTCCGTACCTGTCCCCGATCCGGAAATGGTCCCGTTCAAACTCCATTGAATCCGGACACATCCAGTCTTTGAAGCTTGTCCCCTTCTTGGCAAATTGTTTCAGGTCAAAAGGAAACGCCTGTGGGACATCTCCTTTGAAAAAGTCCCGGAAGATCTGAAGCCGGCTTTCTGCATCCAGTCCTTCTGCTGTGGATGACAGCTTTGCCAGATGTGTCACGATGTCTGTTCCGATTCGTGCAAAGTAGGTTCTCGCTTCGTCAATGGATTTTTTATGCACACTGACAGTCAGATACCGTTCCTGATAGATGCTGTTATTCGTTCCTGTAATCTTAGACAGGAGCATTTCGTTGTATTCTTCCCGATAGTGGTTCAGTCCATCTTCCTTCATTGGAAGCAGAATAGACTTTTCGAATTCTTCTTTATTGATTCTCCGGTTATTAATGGTGATCTTGGCAGAAATGCCGGAATCCAGTGCGTTTAAGAGTTCCGAATAATCCAGAAACATCTCGGTCTTATTGTCTTTACTCGCAATGTAATAATTGATATCGGTAAAACGAAATGTTTTCGAAAACTTCGTTCCCTGTTGAAAGATTCCATCCGGCCAGATCCGCTGGATAGGAATCGCCTGTTGAACGGATCTTGGAACTTTGAACCGTTCCTTGTCCATCCGCAGTGCCTGACTTAAGGTTTTAATCAAGGGCATCACTCCTTCCCTTTTGTTTCTTTCCCTGTTTTACTTCTGCTTTCCGTTCCCGTTCTTTTAAGATTTCTGCTCCATCCTTTTGGTTCTTTTCTCCCAGCGAGATGGTCTCCTGCATACAGGAATGGTAGAGATCTTCCGACTGAAACACCAGTTTTTTCGGATACAGAAGTTCTGATTTGATTACTGCCCACAAAAACTGCTCGGCCGTCATCCCATGATATTTGAAGAACCCACAGGCAGCAAACGGAGCCGCCCCGATCACACACAGCCATCCGGTGACTTCCTGCCCGGTAATGTCACGCATCCCAAAGTAGATCCCGATCGCTGTAAGGATGGCAAGAACCGAACACACGCATTGCCGCAGGTCCAGTCCCATAAACATGGATTCCTGATAGTCTCGGATTTCTTTATTCATCTTGACTTCCATAACTTATCGCTCCTTTCCTCTGTTTTGCTTTTTCACTTTCTTTGGTTTCTCTTTTGGCAGTTCGATTCCCATCATTTTGCAATGTTCTGCAACGCCCTCCGGATCAAATTCTGCAAGCCTTGCAAGGTCAAATGCCACTTTCTGATAGGTTCCATATCCAGACTTTGCTGTTTCATCTAATACTTTGCCAAGCTTATGCGCCTTAATAAAACGAATCATATCTTTGGTAAAGTCTCCGGTTATATATGCTTCATTTGGCTCTAAAAAGGAAAATGGTAAGTTGATCGTTACATCTCCAAAATCTTCCCATTCTCCCTCTTCCCTGTGGCAAAGTCCTACATACAAATTCCCATTATTCCTGTAAGAGCTTACTCGAATCGCTACTTCCTCATGTCCATATTCCCAGTCGTATCCTAACGTCTTATTTGTATCCATCTTCTTAACCTCCAAGTCCCATCATTTCTCTTACGATTCGGTCAGATGCCTTGATTGCTCCGACCAGAACCAGTAAATTAAATACCAGTTCCCCTACATAGTTCCACACGATTGTAACTGCACTCAGCCCTGTATCCCCCACTGCCGGAGGGCTTGCGGCATAGGCGGAATAGATGATACATGCCAGTGCAATGATCGCCCCTTCCAGACACACACCCACATAAGAACGGAGAAAGTTCTTTCCGATGGATTGTGTAGGTTCTCCTGCAAAAGAGGAGATCGGGATCGGGGCGATTGCGGTATACATATAGATCTTGAACATCCTGCCATACACCGTCAGGATCATGACAAACGACAGTACTGTGATCAGCAGACTGCCAAGCAGTGTCACGATCCATAACGGGATAGATTCCAGCATTCCCACACTTTCAATCTTATCTACGATCTCTGTCGGCAGTTCGGTCACGCTTCCTGCCATGCCGGAACCACTCATTACCGTGGTCACAATTCCCTGCACAATCGAAAACAGCGCCTGCATCAGCTCCATCCCATAGGTGATTGCCCCCTGCGCCAGTGCAAACCGGATAAATGCTTTTAATACGTGTTCTGGTTTCTTAATATCCGTAAAACTCCCACACGTTTTTATGATCCCGGCTGCGAAAAACAGCACCAGCAGTCCATAAGCAATGGCTGTCAGTGCATCATTGATATTGGTCATAATGCGCCAGATGCCGCCGCCTTTAAAAGTTGCCGGATTTTCGGTAAGCAGCGTCCACAGTTCTGCCATCTTTTCACTCCATGTGGATAGTGCCGAGTTCAGATTCTGTACAATCCAGTTATCACTCAAAAATTCTCACCTGTTATGAAGTGACCTTTGTCAAGAGTAAATTCACAAAAATCACCACAAACT